>MPMF02036466.1_pt1 | contig 267624 bp, 302 predicted proteins | sample 1617271 | NCBI WGS metagenome assembly MPMF02 (sample SAMN05944812, study PRJNA350692) | marine metagenome | biome: marine; feature: ODZ; material: water; isolation source: 120 m water sample prefiltered with 30 um filter, filtered on to 0.2 um... | place: Pacific Ocean | collected 2012-04-09... | reverse complement strand
GGAACTCGCGACACGGGCGACGCCACGGTACTGCCCGCCGGACGCGGCCAGCCCCGTCAGCTGCTCCGGCTCAACATCGATGCCCTCCGGCACGGCACCGAGGCTCGACGGCGGAACAGCCGAGCGCCACGCGACCTGGCTCGCGATATCTCCTGGAGTCTCGGCATCGGTGACGGCCTGCTGTCGGCCGAGGAGGAGACGTTTCCGGTCGAGCCACTGCACGAGGACGTCGTGGGCCAGCTCGGCGGCATCGACGGTCTCTTCGAACAGATCGCGTGGTACCAGGGCGCGCTCAGCGGTTCGTCCGACGACGCTGCAGCGGCCTGAGACCGACCGCTCTCGCGGCACCGTTCAGCGCGCGGTATAGCCGCCATCCACGACCAGCGTGTGACCGGTGATGAACGAGGCCTCGTCGCTGGCAAGGAAGAGCGCCGCCGCCGCGATCTCCTCCGGCTGACCGAGCCGGCCCATCGGATGCAGCGACTCCAGGTGGGCGCGCCCCTGCTCGCTCTCCCGGATCCCCGCGGTCATCGCCGTTTCGATATAGCCAGGATTGATGCAGTTCACGCGCACGCCGTGCCGCGCATACGAAACCGCGTACTGACGGGTGAGCCCGACCACGCCGTGCTTCGACGTGACGTAGGCTGCTCCCCCGGGCTCAGGCAGTGGCTCGTCGGGCGGCGCCGAGCCGACGAGCCCGACGAGGCCGGCGACCGATGCGGTATTGATGATCGAGCCGCCGCCACGTTCGGCAAGCAGCGGAGCAGCGAACTTCAGTCCATGGAAGACGCCGCTGAGGTTCACAGCCAGAGTCCGTTCCCAGCCGGCCCCTCCCCCGATACCCGCGTTGTTGAAGACGATGTCGAGGCCGTCGAGTTGCTCCAGCACAGCGTCGAACGCGCGCCCGACATCGGCTTCGTCGGCGACATCGATGCTGATCGCAGCGCTCTTGCCGCCTCGCTCGGCGATCTGCGCGGCGGTGTCCTGCGCCGCGGCCTCGTCGAGGTCGGCGCACATCACCGCCGCCCCCTCCGCCGCAAAGGCGATCGATGTCGCGCGGCCGATGCCGGCCCCCGCCCCTGTCACCAGCGCCACCTTGTCCGGTAGACGGCCTTCAAGCTGAGCCATGATCCCCCCTCGGGCTGTCGGAGGCGCGATGGTACACTGCGCGCCCGCCGACGAAGGGTCGCATCACTCGATGGCAGAACTGACGAAGCCCGACTACACGGCGCTCGATCTTCCCCCGCCCCCCGCCGACCGGCCGTACACGCTTGTGAACATGGTGATGTCCGCCGACGGGAAGGTGGTGATTGAGGGCAACGAGCAGGGCCTCGGCTCAGCCACCGACCGACGCCTGATGCGCGAACTGCGTAGCAACGCCGATGTCGTCGTCAACGGCGCGAACACGCTGCGGCTGAGTGGGGCGTCCCCGCGCGTGCAGGACGATGACCTGCTGGCGCTGCGCGCCGCGCGCGGACAGTCGACGAATGCGATCGCGGCGGTGCTGAGCGCGAGCGGTGATCTCCCGCTCGAACGCGTCTTCTTTACCGCCGACGACTTCGATGCGGTCGTCTACGTGATCGAATCGACGCCTGACGAACAGCGCGAGGCGATCAGCGCCACGGGCCGCCAGGTGGTCGTGCTCGGAAGCGACCCGGTGCCGGAGATGCTGCGGCACATGCGCCACGAGCTTGCAGCGGAGGTGCTGCTGGTCGAGGGCGGCCCCGCGATGAACGGGGAGCTATTCCGGCTGGGCCTCGTCGACGAGTTCTTCCTCACGCTCGGCCCGGTCGTCGTCAGTGGCGACGTCACGCTCTCGGCAGTCGCAGGCGCGTTCACGCCGACGATCGACACCGTCTCGCGGCTCGAACTCGTCTCAGCGGTGCCCAACCCGGAGACGAGCGAGCTGTATCTGCGCTACCGCGTCGTCGGATCGGGTGCTATCGGGGGCTGATCGCCTCAGATCACGCCGGACTTCGCGAGCCGCGTCAGTTCGTCGGTGTCGAGGCCGAGCGCACCGTAGATGGCCGTGTTGTGCTCGCCGAGTAGCGGTGCGCGACGGCGGAACTCGACCGGGGACTTCGTGAAGCGGTAGGGCGCGCCTGGGTAGCGAACGGGCTCGTCGTGGCCCGGCACCTCGCCGCTGAGCCAGAAGCCGCGATCCTCCCAGTGCGGGTCGTCGAGGTTTTGCTCCGGCCGTCGGACGTGCGCGAACGGCATATGGATCGCCTGCCCGCCCCGATAGCCATCGTCAGCCGTCAGTTTCTCGAGCAGCTTGCCGACGACCTCGATGATGTGGCGGCGACCCTCGGTCGTGGCGCGCGGGTCGGAGTGGATCACTTCCTCGTACTGCGGGTCGCGCAGGTCTTCGACGGCGTCGTTCGCTTCCAGCCAGTCGAGCAGTCGCGGCCAGATCTGCGGCGAGCGCGGCACGCCACCGCCATGCGCCATCGAGTACTCACCGTCGGCCGCGACGTGCTGCCACGGCGGCGTACGGTTCGGCGCGGAGTGGCGACCGGTCTGCCGCTGCACGAGCGCCTGGTTGTACTCCCAGTTCGGGAACGCGCCCTCGGTCGTGCCGGCGACGCACTCGTGGATGGAGACGTCGACCAGTTGCCCGCGCGCGCCACGGTCGCGCTGCAGCACCGCCGCGATGATGCCGATCGTCGCGTACTCGCCCGCCATCGCCAGCGAATGTTCACCATCGGAGCGGATCGGCGGCACGTCGTGGTCGTCGTAGCCGGTGCTCATCGGCGGACCGCCGAGGGCCATGCTCACGAGGTCGTTCGTCACCCAGTCCCGACGCGGTCCGTTCAGCCCGAACGGCGTAATCGAGCACCAGATCAGCCTGCGATTCGACTGCAGCGACTCGTAGCCGATTCGTAACGTATCGAGCGCGCCCGGACCGACGCTGTCGATCACGATGTCCGCGTTTGCGACGAGCTTGCCCCAGAGCGATGCCCCCTCGCGGTCGGCGAGGTTGAGCGTGACGCCTCGCTTGTTCGTGTTCAGGTAGGCGAAATGCAGGCTCGCGGCGTCCGGCTCGTCACCGACGAACGGGCCGGTGCTGCGGCTGCGCGCACCGGACGGCATCTCAACGCGGATCACGTCGACGCCCGCATCGGCAAGCAGCTTCCCGGCGACCTCACCGCGGTCGCCGATTTCGATGGCACGGAGACCCTCAAGCGGCCCGCTCACAGCAGCGCCGCTTCCGCGGTCAGGCGTTCGACGTCCGCTTCGCTGTAGCCGAGCAACTCGGTGAGCACCTGCATCGTGTCTTGACCGAGTTGCGGCGCGCCCCGGTCGATGCGCCAGCGGGCGTTCGAGAACTGCATCGGGAAACCCTCGAAGCGGTGCTCCCCGAGCTCGGCGTGGGGGGCGCTGCGGTAGAAGCCACGGTCGGCGAGCTGCGGGTCGATCTCCATGCGGTCCTGCATCGTCTGGCAGACGCCAGCCGCGACGCCGCGAGCCTGCAGCGCATACATCAGCTCGTGCGGCTCACGGGAGCGCGTCAGTTCGGTGATCGCAGCATCGAGCGCGTCCTGCTCGGCGACGCGAGCGGCGTTGTTAGGGAAGCGAGCATCCGACGCGAGATCGGGTGCGCCGAGCACCCCGCAGAGGTCGTGCCACTGCTCGTTCGTCTCCGCGACGATCGCAATCCAGCGGTCGTCACCTTCGCACCGATAGATGCCGTGCGGAGCGATCGACGGGTAGCGCGAGCGATTGCCGATGCGCGTGTAGTCGCGCCCGTTGACCTGGTAGTCGAGCATCGGTACGCCGCCGAGCACCATCCCGGTCTCGACCTGCGCCATGTCGACGTGCTGGCCCTCGCCCGTCTGGTCGCGGTGGTAGAGCGCCATCAGCAGCGCGATCGCGCCGTAGAACCCGGCGGTGTGATCGAGGTAGGAGTAGCCCCAGCCCGCTGGCTCATCGTCGGGCAGCCCGGACATCGCCGTGGCGCCGGAGACGCCGGCGGCCGTCGGCCCCCACGTCACGTGGTGCGAGTCGCGACCGATGTGCCCGAAGCCCGAGAGCGAGAGGTAGATGATGTCCGGCTTGATCTCGACCAGCCGCTCATACGGGTAGCCCATGCGCTCGAAGGCCCCGGCGCTGAAGTTCTCGATCACGATGTCGGACTGCGCGATCAGGCGCTCGACGACTTCCTTGCCTTCCGGGTGGTAGAGGTTCGCGGTGATGCCGAGCTTGTTGCGATGGAAGTTGTTGTAGAAGCCGCTGCGGTTGAAGCTGGGCGGCCCCTGCGGGTCGCGCAGCGCCATGCGCATCGAGTCGAGGTGTGACTCGTTCTCGACCTTGATCACTTCCGCGCCCAGATCCGCGAAGATCCTCGTCGCCTGCGGTCCGGCAACGATCCACGAGAAATCGCAGATGCGAACGCCGTCGAGCGGCAGCGGCTTGCCGGCGTCGGTGGAGTCGGGCAACGGTTCCCCCTCGATGTCGCCGCGATTATGCACTACATGCGTCGTCGCCGGGGAGCGCGGTCGAGAGCGTGCTCAGAACGGCTCGCCGGCGGGGCCCTCCGCGATCGCGGCAAGGAGGTCGTCGCCGAAGCGTTCGACGCGCTGCTCGCCCAGTCCCCATACCGCCAGCAGCGCAAAGTGGTCAGGAGGACGGCTCGCGGCCAGTTCACGCAACGTGCGGTCGGAGAAGAGCGTGTACGCCGGCACGCCATCGGCACGCGCACGCTCAAGCCGCCAGCTTCGGAGGTGCTCGTAGAGCGGATCGCCGGGCGCGATCGCGGCGGCGCTGTCCGCCTCCGGGCGACCGGTCGACGTTCCCCTCGCTGCGCCGCGTCCGACGTCGTCGCGTGGCGCGCGCTCGGGGGCGTCGGGATGTTCCTGCTCCCAGTCGTCGATCAGGCGAAGCAACTCCACGCCGAACCAGTCGGCACGCGTGGAGGCGATGCCCCATGTCGCCAGCAACTCGGCCTCGCTGCGAGGGCGATGGGTCGCCAGCTCCTCGGCTGTGCGCGCCTCGAAGATTGCGTACGGCTCGCGACCGGACTGCTTCGCGAGCTGGCTGCGGAACGCGAGGATGGCGTCGTAGAGGTCGGCCGGGTACGCCGGTCCCGCCTGCGACGCCGTGCCGAGGCAGCTATCGCAGTTGCCGCACTCATCGGGCGACTGCTCACCGAAGTAGCGCAGGATCATCGCGCGGCGGCACTGCACCACTTCCGCGTACTCAACCATCTGCGCAAGCCGGTCCTCGGCGTGCTTGCGGTGATCCTCGACCGCCTGAGGATCAGACGCGGCTGCGGGGCCGCCTGATTCGAAGGCGTCGCCCGCATCGCCGAGCGCGCCCTCGGCATGTGCCTCGTCGATGAAGCGCTGCTGCGCGGCGCGGTCGCGACGTGCGTAGAGCAGGACGCACTCGGCGGGGTCGCCATCGCGGCCCGCCCTGCCCGCCTCCTGGTAGTAGGACTCAAGGCGGCCGGGCAGGTTGAAGTGCACGACGTAGCGCACGTCCGGCTTGTCGATGCCCATGCCGAACGCGTTCGTGGCGACGATCACCGGGGTCTCGCCGACGGTGAAGCGGCGCTGCACCGCCGACCGCTGCTCGCGCTCCATGCCCGCGTGGTACGCCTCGGCGGTCACGCCAGCCGCACGCAGCCCCTCGGCGACCTCTTCCGTGCGTCGACGCGTGCGCACGTAGACGATCCCGGCCTGCCCCTCACGCTCCATCGCGTAGCGCCGCAGCCACTGCTCGCGTTCCGGGACACCCGCGATCGGCACGACCGCGAATCTGAGGTTGGGACGATCGAACGAGGTGACGACCGTGCGCGCCGCTCCTTCGATGCCGAGTCGGGCCAGCACATCGCTCCGCACCACCGGATCCGCCGTCGCCGTCAGCGCGACCGTGCGAGGTCGCCCCAGCCGCTCGCGCAGGTCGCCGAGCGCCAGGTACTCGGGGCGAAAGTCGTGGCCCCATTGCGAGATGCAGTGCGCCTCATCGATCGCCAGCAGGTTGACGCCGTGACGGCGCAGGCCATCGACGAGCCGCTGGTTCTGCAGCCCCTCGGGCGAGAGATAGAGCAGCGGCACGCGGCCCTCGATGAAGTCGACATAGCGCACGTTGCGCTCGTTGCGCTCGACGTTCGAGTTGATGAAGGTCGCGCCGACGCCAGCCGCGTTCAGGCTCTCCACCTGATCCTGCATCAGCGCGATCAGCGGCGAGACCACCAGCACGCGCCCGACCGTCAGCGCGGGCAGCACGTAGCAGAGGCTCTTGCCGCTGCCGGTCGGCATTACCGCCAGCACGTCTTGCTCCGCCATCGCTCCCAGCACGTCCGCCTGGCCGTCGCGAAACTCGGGATAGCCGAACGTCTGGCGCAGGATCTGGCGATACGGCTCGATCTCGGCGTGGAACTGCGGCTCGGCGGTCACGCCTCGACGGCCCGCTCGCGGGCGTCGACGGATTCGGCGACGCGCCGGGCGTCGCTCGCTGTCTGGTCGCCGTCGATCACACCGATGAGCACCCGCGCATGATAGCCTCGCGCCGCCGATGACGGAGCAACCAGAGCCGCAACAACTTCAACTCGCCTCGCGCCTGGGGCCGATCGACTGCCTCTACCACCCCGTCGAGGGTGCGAGCGCGGCGGTCGTCATGGTGGGCGGCGGCGACGGTGGCTTCGACGGCCCAGATGCCGTCTTCCCCGATCTCGCCACTGACCTCAACGTCGCCGGGATCGCCGCGCTGCGGCTCGACTTCCGCATTCACCAGTTTCCCGGCAACGTCGAAGACGGCACGCACGATGTGCTCGCGGGCATGCTCTTCCTCGTCGAAGCAGGTGCCACGCGCGTCGGGCTCGTGGGGCACTCGTTCGGCGGCGCAGTGGTGATCGAGGCCGGGGTGCGCGCGCCCGCCACGGGGAGCGTCGTCACACTCGCGACGCAAACGGCGGGTGCCCAGCGCGTCGGCGAACTCGCGCCGACGCCGCTGCTGCTGGTCCACGGCCTCGCCGACACGCGGCTCTCGCCCGACTGCTCGCGACAGCTCCATCAGTACGCGGGCGAGCCGAAGCGGCTCGAACTGCTCGACGACGCGACACACAGCCTGCGCCAGCGGCACGACGACGTGCGCCGCCTCACCCTCGACTGGCTGACTGAGACGCTGAGCGACTAGCGCGCGGCAGCGGGGCGCAGCCGCACGATCAGCGTCGGCGGGATTAGCGGGAAGTTCTGCCACGAGTGCGGGCGACTGCCCTGCAACTCGTCACTCGGCGGGTACGCGGGCTCCTCGAGGGCATCGACCACGAGCCCGGCGTCGAACGCCGCCTTCAGCAGCAGGCTGAGCGGCCGGTGCATGTAGTAGCCCTCAACCGGTTGGTCGATCATCGCGAGGCCGGGCTTCGCCGACGGCTCGAGGTAGTCCCAGATCTTCACGGCGCGTCGCTCGATGTATTCCCCGTCGCGATCCTCAGCCTCGAAGCTCCACTCGAAGCTGCCGCTGTTGAAGACCGGATGCGAGATCGAGAAGACGAAGCGCCCGCCCGGCCGCAGCAGCCGAGGCACCGCACGCATCAGCGGCTCGATCTCGGCCATGTCCATCAGCGCGTTGTTGCAGACGATCGAGTCGAACGCGCCCTCGCCCAGCGCGAGCAGTTGCGCCTCGTCGGTCGCGTCGACGACCCGCAGGTCGACTTCGCTGTCCGCCTCCTCGGCGCGCCGCCGCGCCTGCGCGAGCATGTTCGCCGAGAAGTCGGCGCCGACGACATCCGCACCAAGCGCGACCAGCCGACGCAGGAAGGTGCCGGTGCCGCAGGCGATGTCGAGGATGCGATCGCCCGCTGCGACCTCCAGCAGGCGCTCCACGTTCGGGCCAACGAGCGTCCGATGGAAGCTGTTACCGTCTGCTCCCACCTGAGCGTCCCAGTACTCCGCCAGTCCCTGCCACACCTGGTGGGCGCGGTCGTTGTCGTTCGGGCCGTTATCGCTCATCTCCATCGCTCCGCTCACTGCGTGCCGCCCCCGGCGGACGTAGCAGGCTACTGCGGTGCGGGTGCGATCACAATGCGGCAGATGGCCGCGTGACGATCGCGGATGTCGCATACTGATCGCCTCACCGGGGACGAGGAGAGGGAAGCTGATGTCTGTGGACGGGAACTGGGCGATGAAGATCACATCGCCGATGGGCGAGCGACCCGCGTCACTGGAGTTGAGCGGATCAGAGAGCCTCACCGGCAAGGTGAGCACCGCGATGGGCGACTCCGATCTGGCCGGATCGCTGGACGGCGATGCGATCGAGTTCAAAGGCGAGATGAACGGCCAGATGGGGAAGATCGAACTGACCTTCACCGGCACCGTCGACGGTGACGCGATGTCGGGGACGGCCCAGTTCGGCTCCTTCGGCAGCGGCGACTGGAGCGCGACCCGCTCCTGACGCTCAGGGCGCGGCTGCGCCACGAGACACAACGAAGAAGGCCCGGCGGATGCCGGGCCTTCTTGCAATTCGATGTGAGCGGACTAGCCTCGCGGCAGCCCCAGCCCGCGCGTCGCGATCACGTTGCGCTGCACCTCGGAGGTGCCGCCGGCGATCGTCGATGAGACGGACGAGAGGTACGAGGTGGCCCAGCGGCCACGCATCTGGCTGTAGTCGCCCTCGCGGTCGCGGATGTCGCCGTACTTGCCGAGTAGCTTCGTCGACGTCTGGGCGATGCGCTGGTTGAATTCCGTCGCGAAGACCTTCGTCATCGAGGCCTCGTAGTTCGGAATCTGGCCGCGCGCCTGCATCGAGATCACTCGCTGCGAGAGCGTCTTGGCGACGTTGGCCTCGATGTAGCGGTCAGCGAAGTCGGCTCGGGCCTGGTTGCTGCCGCTCATCGCGGACTTGCCGCTGTCCTTGTCTTCCTCGTCCTGCAGGTAGTTGCGCAGCGCGTCGAGCATCTGGCCCTGACCGACGGCCATGCCGATCGAGGAGCGCTCGAAGTCGAGGTGCGTCGCGCCGACGTACCAGCCACGGTTGATCTCGCCGACGACGTTCTTCACCGGGACGCGCACGTCCTCGAAGAAGACCTCGTTAAAGCCACGGCCGCCGTGCATCTGCTCCAGCGGGCGAACGGTAATGCCGGGCGCCTCCATGGAGAAGAGCAGGTAGGAGATCCCGCGATGCTTCGGGGCTTCCGGATCCGTGCGGACCATCGCGAAGATCATGTTCGCGAGGTGCGCGCCGGAGGTCCAAATCTTCTGGCCGTTGATCACGAAGTCGTCGCCATCACGGACGGCGCGCGTCTGGAGCGAAGCGAGGTCGGAACCGGAGCCCGGCTCGGAGTAGCCCTGGCACCAGCGGGTGTCACCGTTGACCATCTTCGGCAAGAACTCGGCCTTCTGCTCGTCCGTGCCGTGGACCATGATCGTGGAACCGACGTCCGGCACACCGACGCGCGGTGAGCGGGTCTCGGCGAACGTCTCGTTGAGGATGAACTGCTCCATCGTGGTCAGCTCACCGCCGCCGTATTCCTTCGGCCATGCGGGAGCGATCCATGCCTTCTCGACGAGCTTCGCGCGCCATTCCTTCATCGCGGCTGCGCGGTCGGCGGAGAGCGCCTCATCGAAGCGCGGCCCATCCTCGTCCGAGATCTTCAGCGTCTCCGGCAGGTTGTCTGAGAGGAACTCACGAACTTCCGTACGGAACGCTGCCTGCTCGGCGGTATCGGCGAAATCAACCATCTGTATTCAAATCCTTCGCTACATGCGGCCAACGTCGGCTCTCGGCTGGACCGCGCACGCGATTGTACACAGCAGCCTCCGTAAAGTCACCAAACATTCCAGCGGACGTGAGGGATCAAGCCCGACGCCGGGTCGCTGCCCTCCGCGAAGCTAGCCCGAAGCTACGGCGGAGCTACGCCGTGCGCTGGATCAGCTCGATGCGCACGTCGTCGGGGGCCTGCATGAAGCAGATGCGGATGGTGCCGGCACCCTCGATCGGGCCATCGAGCAGCTTCGCGCCCATCGCCTCGAGGCGCGCGATGTCCGCTTCGAGGTTCTCCGAGTCGAGGCCGAAGTGCTCTAGCCCCTCGTGCAGGCTCGCGTCGCCGGAACCGAAGGTCGCGCCCTCCGGGAAACCGGAGATATTGACGGTCACGCCGTTGGTGCTCTCACAGCGCAGGAAGCGGAGGCCGCCCTCGCGCTCTTCGTCGCTGAGGATCTTGAAATCGAATGCCTGCACCCACCAGTCGGCGGTCTTCCCCGGGTCCTGTGACTTGAGGTGGATGTGATTGATCGCGAACGCCATCGATGACCTAGCTTCCTGCTGAACTCTCCATGAATTCGCCGATCAGCTCGGCGACACGCTCAGGTTGCTCCGATGGTGCCATATGTGTCGCCCCGGCGACGTGTTCGACGCGCGAATTGCTGAGCAGCGCGTCGAAGTCGGCGGCGAGTGCGGGCGGCGTGATGCCGTCGCCATCGCCCCAGAGGATCAGCACCGGCTGCGTGATGCGGTGGATGCGCTTCTTCAGGCCCTTGTTCGGGATCGGCCAGAGGTACTTGGCGGCGGTCGACATCGCTTTCGCGCGCTCCAGCATGAAGGCGATCGTCGCCTCGTTCTGCGCAGCCTCGCTCGATGCCTCCGACGCGGCACGCGGCGGCTTGCCCGCGATGGCGAGCGCGGCATCCGAGTCGGCGTCGGCGTAGAGCGAGGAGGCGAACTCGGCCGGCGTTGAGCCGAAGATGTCGAGGCCGGGGTGCGCCTCGTTCCAGATGCCGAACGGCGAGATCAGCACCACGCGTGAGAAGCGCTGCGGCTGCACGGCAGCCAACTCGGCCGCGATCATGCCGCCGAGAGAGTGACCGACGAGCACCGCGCTTGAGATCGCCATCTCGTCGAGCAGGTCGAGGTAGTAGTAGACAAGGTCGGGGAGGTCGGCGAGTTCGTCGGTGCCGGTGGAGCCGCCGAAGCCCGGATGGCGGGGGGCGATCACTCGGTGGCTCTGCGCGAGCTGTTCGAGGTGCTCGCCCCACTCCAGCCCGCCGATGCCGTGGAGGTAGAGCAGCGGATCGCCACTGCCCGCCTCCAGCACATCGATCTCGAACATGCCATCGCGTACCGACACCTGACGCTCGTCCATGGAACCCCCTCGCTGGACCGCTCTACCGCGGGCTCGCTAGACCTTCACGCCGGACGCGTCGCGCACCATCGCGCGCTGCGGCCACCAGTGGTCCTCGTACTCGGGCCAGAGGTGGCGCAGGTTCGGAACGACCTCAGTGGCCGTCTTCTTGATGTTGTGCATCGCCAGCTCGTGATCCATAGAGCCGATCTGGTTGAGGATCATCAGGTGCCCGATGTGGAGGTCGCTGATCACGCCCTCCAGTTGCTCCGTCACCTGATCCGGCGTGCCAGCAACAACGTTGCCCGCCGCCAGGATGTCCTTCCACTTCAGCTCGTTCGTCCCGCCGCGCCCGAACTGCGTCGTCTGCGCCAGCAGGCCCGCCTTGATCGTGTCCAGCGTGCGGTAGCCTGGCGCGTCCGCGAACCCGGGGTAGACGTGCAGCATCTTGTTGTAGAAGTACTCGACCGCCGGGCCGTAGCGTTCCTCGGCCTCCTGCTCGCTGTCGGCGACGCAGACGAGCTGGAGGAAGCCTGCGCGGTAGGGATTGGGCTCAATGCCCTTCTCCTCGATCACCTTCCAGAAGCCGTCCATCACCTGCTTGCCGCGCTTGAAGCCGCTGTAGGAGAGGTAGGCGTAGAGGTAGTCGCGTTCCGCAGTCCACCCCCACGTCTCGATCGAGCCACCACCGGGCACCCAGACAGGCGGGTGCGGATTCTGCAGCGGTTTCGGCCAGAGGTTCACGTACCGCAACTGCGTGTACTTGCCGTCGAAGGAGAACATCTCCTCCTCCGTCCACGCCTTGATGATCAACTCCTCGGCCTCGTAGTACTTGTCGCGGAAGGTCGCCGGGTTCGCGCCGTAGCAATAGTTCGAGTCCATGCTCGTGCCGACGGGGAAGCCGGAGACCAGCCGCCCACCGCTGATGTTGTCGAGCATCGCCATCTCCTCGGCGACGCGTGTCGGCGGGTCGTAGAGCGCGATCGAGTTGCCCATGACGATGATCGCGACGTCCTTCGTCGTGCGGGCGAGGGAGGCGGCCATCAGGTTCGGCGACGGCATGATGCCGTACGCGTTCTGGTGGTGTTCGTTGACGCAAATACCGTCGTAGCCCATCGCGGCCGCGTACTCGAGCTCGTCGAGCGTCTCGTTGTAGAGCCGTGCGCCGACCTCCGGGTCGTAGAGGTGCCGCGGCACGTCGACCCAGACGCTGTGGTACTTCTCGCGGAAGTCCTCCGGCAGCTCGCGGTAGGGGCAGAGGTGGAACATCTCAAGCTTCATGACAGGTCCTTTCGGGCCGCGCCGGCCACTCGTGCATCCACTCAGCGGGCGAACGCGGCACGGAGGCCTGAAGCGACCTCCGCGATCACGGTCTTGCCCGCATCGATCACCGTTGAACTTCTGTACGAGGTGTGGATCTGGCCCTCATAGCAGTGGTACGTCACCGGCACGCCCGCCTCGCGCAGGCGATCCGCGTAGGCCGCGCCCTCGTCGCGCAGCGGGTCGAACTCCATCGTGAGCAGCGTCGCCGGGGGCAGGCCGCTGAGGTCTGCGGCCTGTAGCGGCGAAGACAGCGGGTTCGACGTGTCGCCATCCGCGCCGAGGTAGTGATCCCAGAACCAGATCATCGAGGTCTGCGTGAGGATGTAGCCATCGGCGTTGTCGCTGTACGAGGGCAGCTCGCTGGCGCGCGAGTAGTGATCGACGACCGGACAGACCAGCACCTGGTGCTGCAGCGCCGGACCGCCGCGGTCGCGCGCGAGCTGGGCGACGACGGCCGCGAGATTGCCCCCCGCCGACCAACCGCCGACGGCGACGCGGGTCGGGTCAGCACCCAGCTCAGCGGCGTGCTCGGCGGCCCAGACAGTCGCCGCGTAGCAATCGTCGATTGCGGCCGGGAAGGGATGCTCCGGGGCGAGCCGGTAGTCGACCGAAACGATCACGCAGCCGACCTGGTTGGCGATCGAGCGATGCGCGACGTCTTCCATGTCGAGGTCGCCGATCACCCAGCCACCGCCGTGGAAGTAGACGAGCAGCGGCAAGTCGGGGTCGCCGGACGGCGTGTAGACGCGCACCGGGGTCTCGCCTGCGGGGCCGGGGATCGTGCGATTCTCGATGCGATGTACCGGCTCGGGATTGGCGGCGGGCTGGGCTCCGGCTCTGCCGGCGGCGCGCGTCTGCTCAGGCGTGAGGCTACCGAGCGGCGGCGAATTCAACGCCGCAGCCGCATCGAGCAAGGCTCGCGCCTGCGCGTCTAACGGCACCCGGGTCCCCTTCCGGTGCGCTCAGTCGCCGCGACAGTACGGACGCGGACCGAGGACGTCAAACGCATTTGCGGTCGTCGGGCCGAACGATGGGCGTGCGCCGGTGCGGGCGCGAGACTCGCGCCCGCACATTCAGCTACGAACGATGGCGTCGAAGGTTCCGGCTAGCCGTCGCTGCCGGCCTGAACGAGACCGATCACGTTGCCGTCCGGATCCGCGAACTGGGCCATGATCACCATGCCCGGGATCTCGGTCAGCTCCTGGACGGTCTTCCCGCCCGCAGCACCGACCGCCTGCAAAGCCTCGTTGATGTCGGGCACCTCGATATAGAACATCACGCCGGGATCGTCAGCGCTCTCGCGCGCGGCGATGCCACCGCCGATGCCCTCGTCGGCATTGTCGACGAGGCCGTAGTTCATCGGGTTGTCCGCGTCGATCTGCCAGTCGAAGGCCTTCGAGTAGAAGGCCTGGAGTGCCGGGCCGTCACTGCCCAGGACCTCGAAATGCACCACTGGATTCGGCATGAGTTCCCCTCCTCGCGGGCGGGGACGCCCCCGCCCATACCGCTATCCGAAGATCCTACGCCATGTTCGGATCGGCGCCGGGGTCACCACCGGTGGCCGCGACGGCGAGCCGGCCGAGGTAGAGCTCCCAGCCCTGGCCGTGCTCCTCGCGCGCCGGAGCGGGAATGTCGCTGTGCACGAGCTTGACGATGGTTGCGTCGCCATCGGCGGTCAGCGTGATCTCGACCGTGCTGCTGCCGGGCTCGATCGGACTGCCCTCCCAGCCCCACGTGTAGACGACGCGCGAGTGCGGCGTCACCTCAACGAATTCGCCAGCGGCGATGTCGCGACCGTTGATGTCGCAGCGGTAGATGCCGCCGGGCGTCGGGTCCAGCGTCACGTTGGAGCCCATCCAGGGCTCCATCTTGTCGGACTCGATCAAGAACCCGAACACCGTCTCGGGCGAAGCCTCGATGCGGACCTCACGTTCGATTGCTGTTGCCTCAGTCGTCATTGGTAGTCCCCCTCGCTCGCTCCGCTTGTTCCGCCTCGAGCTTGAGCGCGTTGAGGCGGAAGCCCCAGAACGAATTCAAATACGCCCGGATCTCGGACAGGCCCTCCGGCCGTGCCCGATAGAGGCGCTTTGTTCCCTGCCGTCGTTCGGTCACCAGCCCCGCCTCCCGCAGCACACGCAGGTGCTGTGAGATCGCCGGTCGCGTCACCTCGAAGTGCGAAGCGATCTCACCCGATGGCAGCTCGTCCTCGCGGATCAGCTGCAGGATGGCGCGACGCCTCGGTTCGACGATGGCTTGCAGAGCGGTGTCCATGTCCAAATAGTAAGCTGTCACTTACGTAAGCTACAACTACTATTCCTGACAACAGTCTGCCAACTCGCGCAGCGAGTACGATGTTCCGCCCCGGCGCTCGCGGAGGCCCGATGTCCGACGTCCAGACTGGCTTTCGACGCGTGATGGTGGTCGGCAACTCGGGCGCGGGGAAGTCCTCGCTCGGGGCGACGCTGGCAGAGGCGCTTGAGATTCCGTTCGTCGACCTCGATGACGAGTTCTGGGGCGCTGGCTGGCAGGAGCCGCCGGATGAGGCATGGCGCGCTCGCGTCGAAGGGCTGATCGAGCCGCCCGCGTGGCTGCTGGCGGGCAACTTCGGCAGCACCGTGGAGATCCGCGCGCCGGCCGCCGACCTCGTCGTGCAGATGAGCCTGCCACCGGCGCTCTGCGTCTGGCGGCTGGTGCTGCGCAGCTTGAAGATCCGCTTCGGACGGCAGATCTGGCGGCTGCCGAGGGATTGCCGTGCCGGCCCTGACTGGGAGCCGATGCGCGACTACCCGGCCTTCCTGCTCTACACGGCGCGCTGGCGTCGGAGCTCGGAGCCCCGTCAGCGCGAGCGGCTCGCTGCGGCGGGCGTCGAGCGCTTGATTCGCCTGCGCTCGAGCGCCGACGTACGACGGCTGCTGCGCGACCTCGAGGAGAGCGATGCGCCCTCGGAGGTACTCGCGTCGTGGCTGACGCCGCTGCCCGCGTGACGCACGGGTCACGCGGCGGAGTAGGCTGCGCGCTCTAGCTGGCCGGCGGCCGCTCCGAGGGCTGACGGCGGCTGAGTTCGCGCGCGTAGAGCGCCAGCGTCGGCAGCAGGATCACGCCGACAGCGGTCAGCGCCGCCCGCACGGTGCGCAGCGTGCCGATCAAGCCGAGCACGGGCCCGCCAGCGGTCTGGCCCAGCGCATCCGACTGCCCGAGCATCGAGAGCACGGTCGCCCGCGAAGCGGGGTCGAGTCCGCGGTTGAGCCAGATCAGCGTCAGCGGGTCGATCGCGATGCGCACCCACTGCGCGACCCAGTAAGCGCCGATCGCCAGCCAGATGCTCGTGGTGAAGGCGAAGACGAACGACGCGCCGGTCAGCACAGCCGTCAGCGCGAGCAACGTGCCGACGATCGGACGCGGATCGCCACTCTCGACAGCGCGACCGGCAAGTCCGGTGACGGCAATTCCGCCGAGCAGCGCGACGGCTCCGATCACGCCGAACCAGACGACCTCGTCGAGCGCGTCGGGCAACCCGATCACGTCGAGCAGCAGCAGCGATCCGAGACGGTCCGTCGCCTCGCTCGACGCGCCGTAGAGCACCGCGATCACGAGGATCGTGAGCAGCGTCGGACGTCCGCGGACAGCACCGAGGCCCGCGCGCAGCGTGCTGCCGAGCGCGCTCCACGTGCTGCGCTCACCGCGCGCCGCCGGCGCAAAACCGCGCTCCGCCATCGTCAGCATCAGCAACACGACCAGCGCCCCATGGATCGCCGCGGCGAAGAAGTACGGCAACTGCAGCGAGCGCGACGCGATGGCGACACCGACGGGGATCGCCAGCAGCCGGGCGACCTGCGTGAGCTGCGTCGCGCGCAGGTAGATCGGTGCGGCGTCTGCCTCGCCAACCTCATCGGCGAGCCACGCCTGCTGCGCGCCGCTGATGAACGTCCAGCCGACGCCCCAGACAGCCTGCCCTCCGGCGATCCAGAGGAACGTCGGTGACGCGCCCATTAGCGCAAAGCCAACGCCCGAGACCGTGAGCCCGATGATCATGGAGAGGCGGCGACTGTAGACGTCGGCAACGACGCCCGTCGGTATTTCGGCGATGAAGACCGCCGCCTCAAGCGCCGTGCCCGCGAGCACGAGCTGCAACGGGTCGAGACCCGCCTCACGGACGACGTAGACGCCGTAGGTAATGAACATCGCGTACATCGCGAAGCCCTGGATCGCCGCCAGCGCGAGGTAGAGCCCACGAGGCGGTAGTGCTCGCCCGCCCGGCAGCACCGTCACCCGTCGTTGCGACGGCTCAGCCACCGCTGTGTCCCGCGTTTGTGCCCATGGCGAGCGATGGTACGGCGTCGTTCGCCACGAGCGCATTGCCCACGGAGCGCCGGTACCGCACGATGCCCCCTCGGACGCACCCTCGACTGCGCCGTCAAGACTGCGCTACCGATGGACGGAGCATTGCCGTGGCCGAACGCACGAACGACCTCGGACAGCCGATCGGCCCGCCGCTGACCGACTGGAGCGACGCGACGCCACCGTCGCGGACGCCGTTCGAGGGCCGCCTCTGCCGCCTCGAACCGCTGCGCGCGTCACTGCACGCGGAGCAGATCCACGCCGCCAACATCGCAGACAGCGAGGGGCGCAACTGGACCTACCTGCCCTACGGCCCGTTCGCGTCGACGGAGCAGTACGCGGCGTGGGTCGAGTCCGTCGAGGATGGCGAGGACCCGCTCTTCTTCGCGATCATCGACCGCCAGACGGAGCGGGCGCTGGGCGTCGCGAGCTACCTGCGCATCGAACCGCCGATGGGCGTGATCGAGGTCGGCCACCTCAGCTACTCGCCCGCGCTCCAGCGCACCGCCGCGGCGACCGAGGCGATGTACCTGATGATGTACCGCGCGTTCGAGGAGCTGGGCTACCGTCGCTACGAGTGGAAGTGCGACAGCTACAACATGCCCTCGCGCGCGGCCGCTGAGCGGCTCGGATTCCGCTACGAGGGCACCTTTCAGCAGGCGATCGTGATGAAGGGCCGCAGCCGCGACAACGCCTGGTTCTCGATCGTCGATAGCGAGTGGCCGGCGATCCGAGCGGCGCTCGAGGCGTGGCTCGACCCATCGAACTTCGATGCGGCAGGCCAGCAGTTGCAGCGCCTTGAAGCGCTGATGCCGGCAAATACGCGCTAGCGGCGCGCTAGTCGATGCGGGCGCGACGCAGTCGCAGCGAGTTCGTCATCACCGAGACCGAGCTGGACGCCATGGCCGCCGCGGCGATGATCGGGTTGAGGAACCCCTGCTCGCCGAAGATCGGCTGGAGCACGCCCGGCACGTCAGCGCCGTCGAGGATCACGCCGAACAGCAGATAGCCCGCCCCCGCCGCGACCGGGATCAGCGCGAGGTTGTAGCCGAACGCCCAGCCGAGGTTCTGGTACATCGTCCGCATCGTCTGGCGGGAGAGCGAGATCGCGGTCGCGACGCCGCCGAGGTCGGGGCGCATCAGCGTCACCGGGGCGGCCTCCATGGCCACGTCCGTGCCGGTGCCGATCGCCATGCCGACGTCCGCGGCAGCGAGCGCCGGAGCGTCGTTGATGCCGTCGCCGACCATCGCGACGATGTGGCCCTCCGCCTGTAGCTCCTGCACGATGCGCGACTTGTCCTCCGGCAGCACCTCGGCCTCGACGCGGTCGACACCAGCCTCGGCCGCGACCGCACGCGCCGTCGCGAGGCGGTCGCCGGTGAGCATCACGACCTCGACACCCATCGCCCGCAACCGCTCGACGGCGGCGGGCGTGGATTCGCGCATGCGGTCCGCCACGGCGATCGCCCCGGCCGAGCGGCCATCGACGGCGATCAGCAGCGGGGTCTGCGCTCGCGACTCGGCTGCCGCCTCCGCATCCGCAAGCACTTCGGTCGCCACGTCGTGCTCCGCGAGCAGTGCGCGATTGCCGACGAGCACCGCGTGCCCATCAACGCTGGCGGTGATGCCGCGCCCGACCAGCGCCTCGAAGTCGCCGGGAGCCTCGACGTTCACCTCGCGCCGCTCCGCTTCACGCAGCAGCGCGATCGCGAATGGGTGCTCGGAGCCGCGCTCCGCGGAGGCAGCCAGGCGCACGAGGTCGCGGTCGTCGACGGGTCCGCCGTCGACCGCCGTGACATCGGTAACCTCCGGGCGCCCCTCGGTGATCGTGCCGGTCTTGTCCATCACGACCACGTCGATGCCGCGCGCCTGCTGCAGGGCGTCTGCGTCGCGCAGCAGGATGCCGTGCTGCGCCCCGCGCCCCGTGCCGACCATGATCGCGGTCGGCGTGGCGAGTCCCAGCGCGCAGGGGCAGGCTATGATCAGCACCGCTACGGCGTTGAGGATCGCAAACGTCATCGCCGGGGCGGGGCCGAAGATCCACCACACAGCGAACGTGACGAGAGCGACGGCAAAGACGGTCGGCACAAAGACCGCCGCGATCTGGTCGGCCAGCTTCTGGATCGGTGCCTTCGAGCCCTGTGCTTCTTCGACGAGCTGAATGATGCGCGCCAGCGCGGAGTCGGCACCGACGGCCGTCGCGCGGATGTGCAGCAGGCCCGTGGTGTTGATCGTCGCTCCGAAGACTGAGTCGCCGTCGACCTTCTGGACGGGTACCGACTCGCCGGTGAGCATCGACTCGTCGACGCTCGACGCGCCGCTGATCACGACGCCGTCGACGGCGATCTGCTCGCTCGGCTTCACGATCACGACGTCATCCGGCTGTACGGCGGCGATCGGGATCTCGTACTCCTCACCCTCCTCGAGGATGCGAGCGCGCTGCGGGCGCAATCCGATCAGGCGTGCGACAGCCTCCGAGGTCTGCGTCTTTGCGCGTGCCTCGAGCGTGCGACCGAGTAGCACGAGGCCGATGATCGCGGCGGCCGTGTCGAAGTAGACGGCTCCCTCAAGCCCCTCGACCGAGGTGAAGACGCTCGGTGCGGAGGTCGCGACGACCGAGTAGCCAAACGCGGCGGACGTGCCGACCGCGATCAGCGTGTTCATGTCGGTCCCGCCGTGGCGGCCGACCTTCCATGCACCCTCGTAGAACCGCCACCCCGCCCAGAACTGGACTGGCAGCGCGAGCACGAAGAAGAGCGGGTGCAGGATGCGCAGCGGGACATCTCCCAGCGGCGTGAAGTGCGTCAGTTGCATCGACACCACGAGGATCGCGGCCAGCGAGAGCGCGAAGATCGTGCGACCACGGAGCGATTCATACTCGGCCTGCCGCTCTGCCGTGAGCTGGTCGCGCGCGCTGTCCGGCGACTCATCCTCACCGGGGACGCGCAGCGAGTAGCCCGCCTTATCAACGGCCTGCTGCAGCGCCGGTAGCGGCAACGACTGCGGCACGACGAAGGAGACCTCCTCCGTCGCGAGGTTGACCGCGGCGTCCTCGACGCCCGGCAGCGCAGCGACGGCACGCTCGACGCGACGCACGCACGAGGCGCAGGTCATGCCGCGCACGCCGAACCGCTGCACGCCGCTGAGCGCGCCAGCAGCGGCGGTCTGCTCGTCCTCGGTCGAGGGGGTATCAGTCGTCATCCGTTGTCCTGTGCACTGGTCTTCTGGGGGTCGCCACCGGTGCCGCCGCTACTTGTTCGCCAGCTCGTACAGCTCGACGAGTTCGTCGAGCACGCCGCTCTCACCGGACTCGATGCCTTCGACGACGCAATGGTGCAGGTGGCCGGCCAGCATCTTCGATTCGACCTTCTCGATCGCGCGGCGAATCGCGTATGTCTGCTTCAGCACGTCCACACAGTAGGTCTCTTCTTCGATCATCTTGCGCACGCCGGCGAGGTGACCATCGATGTAGGCAAGCCGCTTCAGTACGTCGCCACGGGTGTCCATGTCCATCGTGTTCTCCGTTCGATGTAGCGACAGTATACCCCCTCCCGGGGGGTATGGGTGAATCTCCATGCTGTCGCAGGAATCGTGATGCTTGAGGCCAGATCGAATGCGCCGGGCGGAGTCTGCCTGCGCTCTTCAGTCAGAGTCGCATGGCAGTCCGCCCGGCGTTGGCCGGTCAGGCGGCCGAGGGGCGCTAGGCCGCGAGTGCGTGGCGCGCGGGATTGCGCACGAACGCCTCGAGGCAGTCGCCACCGCAGAAGTAGTACATCGTGCCGCGATACTCCTCGGCGGCAACAGCGCTGTCGCGTGAGATCTCAACACCGCAGACAGGATCGCGGTCGAGCCGACCGCTGTACGCCTCGTCGATCCCGGCGACGATTTCGACCAGGCGATGACGATCCAGTTCGTCGTGTAGATACGAACTGCGCACGTCACCGGCTTCCTTCTGCTCGTCGTCGGCTCCCGATGTCCAGCGATGTGTGATCAGGAGCAATGCGGTCAGCGTCAGGAACCAGAGCACTGAGATCATCAGCATCATCGCGAGCCAATCCAGACTGAACCACTCGTAACGCATCATCATCACAACCTCCGATCCTTGGGCCACCGAGATCGTAGGTCCGAGAAGTCCCGAATCCGAGTGCGAGAGGCCCTGTCGATGCGGGGACGATCGTCACATCCAGCGGCATAGACAAGACCCCGGAACTGATTCAGTTCCGGGGTCTTGTGAGTCACTTGCCGAGGCTACCGAGTCGATACCCGACGCGGCAGCTTCGCGGCCCGTCCAGCGGGCCCGGTGCTGGTGTGCTCGTGCTAGGCAGTCACCTTCGACGGCAGCACCACAACGGCGTGGCCGGGGCAGGTGTTGTCATCGGCCTCGTTCACGACCTTGATGTCGAGGTAGACGAGGTTCTCGCCGTTCTCGACCTTCTTCTCGGTCACGGTGCCCTTGCAGGTCAGCACGTCGTTCTTCTGGTTGATGCCGCGGTACTGGACGCCGAGTTCGCGGATCTCCGCCTCGTCGCCGGCCCAGTCGCGCAGCATGTTCAGCAGGTACGTGTAGCGCAGGTTGCCCATGCCGAACGCGCCCTGCTCGTTCAGTGCCGCGCGGCCCGCCTCATCATCCATGTGGATGAAGACGAACTCGTCGTTCACGGCAGCAAAGCGGTTCCAGTTCATGAAATCCGTCTTGCGCGACCACGTGTCGATCTCCTGACCGACCTCGATGTCCTCAAAGAAAATGTTGTAGCTCATGGTGGTTCCTTCCTTGCCTAGTAGCGGATGCCGATGGAGAGGCGCGTCTTCACGACCTCATTGTCTTGATTTCGCCATTCGACCTCGCGCTCCTGGAACAGGGTAAGCCCTAGCCGGGTCTGCCGTTCGTTCCAGTCCTTGAGGCGGGCGCGGGTCGTGATCACGTCGCCCGGCTTCATCGGCACGCCGTAGGTGTCGGTCTGGCCGCCGTTCATGCCGCGGGTGCCGACGCCGGCGCCCTGCGGGGTCGCGCGCCCCGGCGCGATCTGGCGCTCGATCGGCCACGCGAAGGGGTTGAAGTCCTGAGGTGCGATCAGGCCACCGAAACGGGTCGTCTGTGCGTACTCGTCGTTCCAGTAGATCTCAGGTGGCTTCTCCGGCCAGTAGGTGGCAATCGCCCACTTGCGGATGTCGGACTCGGAGATCGGCGGCGAGACGGTCTCGCTCTCCCATTTCCCCTTGGCGTCTTCCATCTCTTGAGTGACCAGAGTCTCTGGTGTGTCTGTCGTCATTCGCTTACCTTCCCGCCGGGCGGCTGCGCCCGAGCAGCGACGGCACTATAACAAGTGTGGGCCGATCTCGGGGAATCCGCCGCTATACTCAGCTTCATGAAATTTCTCCACGCCTCATTCCAGCCCGAGGGCGACGGCCCGTTTCCGACGTTGATCGCGCTCCACGGGCACGGCGCGCACGCGCTCGATCTGATCGGCCTCAGCCAGTTCCTGCCAAAGGATCTGCTCTGGCTCTGCCCGCAGGCCCAGTACACGATCGAGGAGGGCTTCCACGGCTTCACGTGGCTCAACGCTGAACGCGATGACCCGAGGCGCGAGGAGGAACTCGACGCGGTGATCGCGGAGCTGCGTGTCTTCATCGACGAGGCGAGCGAGCGATATCCGATCGATCCGGAGCGCACCGCGCTGCTCGGGTTCAGCCAGGGCGGCATGCTGGGCTATCGCATGGCGCTCTCCGACCCGGGTCGCTTCTCCGGCCTCGCGGCGCTGAGCACCACGCTCTCCGCCGAGACCGCCGAGTCGTTGACCGCCAGCGAGGAACTCTCGCGGCTGCCGGTGCTCGTGCAGCATGGCGCGCAGGATCCGATGATCGACGTCGACCGTGCGCGCGAGTCGAAGGAACGCCTCGAAGCGCTGGAGATCGACCTCGAGTACCACGAGTACGAGATGGAGCATCAGATCGGGCAGGAGAGCGCGACCGACCTCGCCGTCTGGCTCTCCAGCGTGCTGAAGCTCGGCTAGAACGCTGCTCGGTTAGAACACTTCCTGCCGTCGCAATCGCGACCGCCGCTCGCGCGGTTACCCGCGCGACCGAACCATCGATCTATACTCGCGCCGCAGCCGACCGCGTGCTGCGCAGCAGTGGGGTAACGATGAACGACTACGAATTTGTCCTACAGGAGCAGGAAGACCGCGTCCGCATCATCCGGCTCAATCGACCGGATGCGCTGAACGCATTCAGCGCCGGGCTCTCCTCCGACCTGGCCAACGCGATGCATGATGCCGACGAGGACCCGACCGTGGGCGCGATGGTGATCACCGGTGCCGGGCGCGCCTTCAGCGCCGGGGCCGACATCGGCGGTTTCGAGAGCACCTTCAGCGGCACAGCGACCGCGCGAGCGCCGCGCGATCCGAGCCGCAACGCGTTTGACCCGAATTTCCTCAAGCAGGCCAAGCCGATCATCGGTGCCGTCAACGGCGTCGCCGTCGGCATGGCCGTGACCGGCCCGCTGATGTGGGACATCACGCTTGCCTCGACGAAGGCGCGATTCTCGTTCCGCTTCGCCGCGCTCGGTCTGACTCCGGAGCTGGGGTCGACATGGACGCTGCCGCGCGTCGTCGGCCTCCAGCGCGCGAAGGAGATGATGCTGACCGGCCGCATCTACTCGGCGGAGGACGCACTGGAAATCGGGCTGGTGCACCGGCTCTACGAGCCGGACGACCTGATCCCGGAGGCCGTGAAACTCGGCAACGAGATCGCGGCGAACCCCGAGGGGACGCTGCGCGAGATCAAAGCGTTGCTGTGGAACGATCTGATGGACAGCGGCTCGGACGAGACATGGAAGCGCTCCGGTGAGCACTTCGCGGCATCGCGCAAGACCGCCGAACATCGCGAGTCGCTGCTGGCGTTCCGCGAGAAGCGCGCGCCGAAGTTTCACGACAGCGACCACATGGAAGGGGTGCGCGAGGGCATCGAATCGGCCGACAGCTAGCCTCAAATCTACGAACGAGGGTGTAGAATCCGCCAGCGCCGTCGACTGGGACGGCGCGAGCATAGGGAGTAAGCATGGGAGCACTGGACGGAAGAGCCGTCGCTGTGACAGGCGGGGGACGCGGCATCGGCCGCGCGGTCGCGCTGTTGGCTGCGGCTGAAGGAGCGTCGGTCGTCGTCACCGACAACGGATGCGAGCCTGATGGCACGGGCGGCAGCCAGGCCAACGCCGACGACACGGTAGCGGCGATCGTCGCCGCCGGCGGTAAGGCCGTTGCGACGTACGGCGATGTCAGCACGTGGGAAGGCGGCGAAGAGACCGTCAAGACCGCGCTCGACGAGTACGGGCAGATCGACGGCCTGATCAACTGCGCGGGCATCGTCCGCGACGTGCCGATCTGGGACATGACCGAGGACGACTGGGACACGGTCATCCGCATGAACGTGAAGTCCCAGTTCGTGACCACGAAGTTCGCCGGCATCGCCATGCGCCAGCAGCGCTACGGCCGCATCGTCAACTTCGTCTCGGACGCGGGCCTCGGCGCCGTCGGTAGCTCCAACCTGGCAGCCGCCGGCGAGGGCACCGTTGGCTTCACGCGCACGTCGGCACGCGACATGGGTCGCTACGGCGTTACGACCAACGGCATCTCGCCGCTGGCACGCACCCGCCTCTCCGGCGGGCTCTCCGAGCAGCTGCGGCCCCCGGCCGGCATCATCTCGGCGGATCAGGTCGCACGCATTGGCGCGCCCGACCCGACGCTGCAGTGGGAGGGCGAAGGCCACCCCGACGACCCGGAGAACGTGGCGCCACTGGCGATCTACCTCGTCAGCGAGGCCGCCGGCGACGTCAACGGACAGTTCTTCGGCGTGCGTGGTGGGGACATCTACGTGTACTCACACCCCGGCATCGACCGACAGATCCTGACCTTCGGCCGGCGCTTCACGCTGGACGAACTCGATGAGCAGATGCCGCGCACTCTTGCGTTCGGCATCCCCAGCCCGGTCACCGGGTAGAGAGGAGACGAAGATGGGTAATCGTCTCGAAGGCCGCGTAGCGGTCGTTACTGGAGCGGGGCGCGGCATTGGCCGCGGCGTCGCAATGATGCTGGCGGAAGAGGGCGCGAAGGTCGTCGTCGCCGACTTCGGCGGCAACCTCGATGGTTCGGGTGGCGAGCAGTCGCCTGCCGATGAGGTCGTCGAGGAAATTCGCAAGGCCGGTGGCCAGGCGATCTCCAACTACGGCGATGTCTCGACGTTCGAGGGCGGCGCCAGCATGGTGAATGCCGCCGTCGACGAGTGGGGCCGTCTGGACATCCTCTGCCACGTAGCCGGAATTCTGCGAGACCGCATGGTCTTCAACATGACTGAAGAGGAGTGGGACGCGGTCCTTGCGGTGCACCTGAAGGGTGCCTTCAACACCGTGCGCCACGCCGTAGAGCCAATGCTGAAGCAGCGCTACGGTCGCATCCTGATCTTCTCGTCGGGCTCAGGCCTCGGCAGTTCCGGGCAGGCGAACTACAGTGCCGCCAAGGAAGGCATGGTCGGATTTACTCGTGCACTCGCGCGAGAACTCGGGCCGTACGGCATCGCAGCCAACTCCATCTACCCCGGTGGTGCGACGCGCATGACGGCATCCGTGCCGCCGGCGGCATCGCAGTTGCGGGCGGCGGCGGGCATCGGTGCCAACCGACCGGCGCAGGGCGAGGCCCAGCGGCAGGCTCAGCAGCAGACGCCAGAAGGCACGCCAAGAGACCCGCTGAACAACGCCCCGACGGTCACGTGGCTCTGCACCGAAGCCGGCGGCGCGATCAGCGGCCAGGTGATCGGGAGTTCAGGCTGGCAGGCCTCGCGCTACTCGATGCGCCAGGTGACGCGCAGCATCTCGCACCCGACGCGGTGGTCGGTCGACGAGCTGGCGGAAGTGGTACCGGAGCACCTGATCTCCGGCCTCACGAACCCGGCGCCGTACGTTCCTCCGAAGGAGGACTAGTTCGCGAGCGGAAGCTCAGTTAGCGACTGAAACGGGGCGGCTCATCGAGCCGCCCCGTTTTCTGTCCGTTTTCGGCCTGACGTGAGGTAACGTACGGCGAGAATCCACCTATTGGCGGGAGGACCCGATGCCAACAGCCTATGAACGCACGCTCACCGCGCTCGTACCCGAGGTGATCGCGGAGACCATCCGCGTCACCGAGATCCCGGCACCGACCGGCTCCGAGCGGACGCGCGCGCGCTACGTCCACTCCCGCTTCAGCGACATCGGCGGCTGGGACGACCTCTCGATCGACAGCATCGGTAACGTCGTCGCGATCCGGCGCGGCGTCGCCGACGCGGCACGCGTGCTGGTCGGCGCGCACCTCGACACCGTCTTCCCGGACCGTGCGACGCCGGTCACCCGCGAGGGTGGCACGCTGCGCGGGCGCGGTGTTGGCGACAACAGCGCGGGCGTCGCGGCGCTGCTCGGCGTCGCGCAGGCGATGCAGTCGACGTCGCCGCGTGGCCTCGGCGATGTGCTCTTTGCGGCGAACGTCGGCGAGGAGGGCAAAGGCGACCTGCGCGGGATCCGGCGGCTGGTGAAGGACTACGCGCGAAACTTCGACTGCATGATCGCGATCGAGGCGCACGGCCTCGCCCGCGTGCAGATCGGCGGCGTCGGCTCGATCCGCTACGCCGTGAGCGTGGAGACCGAGGGCGGGCACTCGTGGGGTGCCTACGGCCGACCGAACGCGATCGCGCTGCTGGCGAGGGCGATCACGGCGCTGGAGCCGATCATGCCGGCGATCGGCATTGAACCGAAGACGACGATGAATGTCGGCGTGATCAGCGGCGGACGCAGCGTGAACACTGTCGCGCCCGACGCGATGTTCGAGCTGGACATGCGCTCCGAGGATCCGAAGGCGCTTGAGGCGCTCCACGTCGCGGCGAAGAGCGCGATGCGCGCCGCATTGGCGGGAGACGGGCAACTGAAGCTGAAGCGCATCGGACTGCGCCCGGCCGCGCAGATGACGCCATCGCACCCGCTGATCCGCACGATGCTCGACGCGCGGCGCGGCCTCAAGCTGCCCGCCGTGAGCCTCGGCGTTGGCAGCACCGACGCGAACGCGCCGATGGCCGCGGGCTACCCCGCCACCTGCATCGGCGTGACGCAGGGTGGTGAGGCGCACGCGGAGCGCGAGTGGATCCGCACCGCGCCGTTCCGTCGTGGCGTGCCGTACGTCGGACGTGCGATCGCGGCGGCCGCACGGCTCCCGCGCGCCGACGTGAAGCGGCGACGGGTGCGCAGCTAGAGGCATCTCCTCAACCCTGATTCGAATCGCCCGGCGGCGGGGTACGCTGGATCTCTTTGCCCGCACATGAAGCAGTAGGACGCGCCTGTGTCGACGTGGTTCCGAGAGACCTTTGCCTCGCTGCGCATTCCCGCGTATCGCACGTTCTCGATCGCCGTGCTGCTGAACTTCGGCGCGCTCTGGATGGCGATCGTCTCGCGCGGATTCCTCACCTTCGAACTGACCGACTCCGCCGCCGCGCTCGGCGCGATCTTCCTCGGATTCGGGCTGCCGATGCTGCTGCTCGGGCCGATCGGCGGTGTCGTCGCGGATCGCTACCCGCGCAAGCTGATCGTCGTGATCTCGCAGTGGTCGTTCGTGGTCACGAACACCGTGATCGCCGCGCTCGTGATCGCCGATGCCGTCGAGTTCTGGATGATCTTCGTCGCCGCAGTCGCAGAGGGTGCGGGCGTCGCTCTCGGCATCCCGGCGCGGCAGGCGCTGATCGGCGATCTCGTCGAAGAGGAGGACCTCGGCAACGCGGTCGCGCTGCAGCAGGTCTCGTTCAACGCCGTACGCATCATCGCGCCGACGCTCGCCGGGGCGCTGATCGCGATCGATTCTGTCGGGCTCGGCGGCTCCTACGCGCTGCAGAGCGTGGGTTACGCCGCCGCCGCGCTGGTGATGGCGCGGGTCCCCGTGCTGCGCGCCAGGGCACCGGTGGAACATCAGCTCTCCCCGTGGCGCAGCATCGCCGAGGGTGTTGGCTACGTTCGAAGTCGTCCGGCGCTGCGCACGCTCGTGCTGATCGCCTACAGCGTGGAACTGACCGCCTTCAGCTACTTCGTACTCACGCCAGCAGTGGTGAAGGACCTCTTCGATGGCGGTTCGGTCGCCCTCGGACTGATGACGACGGCGATCGCTGTCGGTGCGTTCGGGGCGTCGGTGGTCGTTGCGCGGATCGCGGATCGCGAATCGGCATGGTCGGCGCACATCTTCGCGGCGTTCATCTTCGGGCCAATCCTGATCGCGTTCGCCGCCTCACCGATCTTCGCCGTCGCAGCAGTGGTTGGGATCGCGGTCGGTGCCGCCGAGACCGGCTTCATCTCGCTCAATCAGTCGCTCGCCATGCGCTACAGCCACGGCGAGTTCTACGGGCGCGTGCAATCCGTGCTGATGTTCGGCTTTGCGCTGAACGGACTCGTCGGCTACCCCGCCGGTCTGGCCGCCGACGCCTTCGGGCTGCGGCCGACGTTGATCGGCCTCGGCGCGATCTCTACGGTGCTGGTCGTGATCGCGGTGACGTACGCCCGCCGCATCGACGCCCGCGCCGACGCACTGACGCCGTCCGAGCAGAGCAGTGATGCGGGCGTCGAGCAGAACGTCGAGCAGGGCGCGGACGCCCCAGCGCCGACGTCCTGATCGTCGCGCGATGCTCCGTCGCCTGCCGAACGCGGTATCCTGCCCGCGCGCGGACCGACACGGCAGCGACAAGGAGACCTCGATATGCCCGATCCACTCTCGACTGACTACACCCCACAGATGCAGGCGTGCGCGGAGGCGATCGACCTCGGTGCCTCTGAGTACGTGCTGCCGACCGAGCACACGGCGCAGATCAACGGCATCGACTTCCACTACGTCGATTGGGGCAACGAGCATCTGCCCGACCTCGTGCTGTTGCATGGCGGCTCACTGACCGCGCACACGTGGGACATGGCGGTGCTGCTGCTGCGCGACCAGTACCACATCGTCGCCCCCGACCAGCGAGGCCACGGCGACTCCGGTTGGACCGCCGACGACAAGTTCGGCGAAGACAACAGCGACCTGATGGCGCAGGACACCGTCGACTTCATCGACCACCTCGGCTTCGACAAGTTCACGCTCGCCGGGATGTCGATGGGCGGGATGAATTCGATCCGCTACGCGGCGAAGCACCAGGACCGGCTGAACGCGCTCTGCATCATCGACATCGCGCCGGAGACGATGCGGCAAGGCATCGTGGAGATGGAGCAGTTCCGCCACGACACAGAGACGATGGACAGCTTCGAGGACTTCCTCGACCGCGCGCAGCGCATGGTGCCGCATCGCGCGCGGGCCCACCTCGAGTACAGCCTGCTGCACAGCCTGAAGCCCACCGAGGACGGCAAGTGGACGTGGAAGCAGGACTCGCGCGGCCGCCGCTCAACCGATGTCAGCACGCTCAGCGAGGACGAGATGAAGGTCGCCCGCGAGCAGCGCGCCGACGCAATGTGGGGCGACCTGAAGTCAATCAAGGTGCCGACGTTGCTGATGCGCGGTGGCATCAGCAACGTGCTGGCGAAGGAGTCTGCCGAGGCCGTCGTCGAGGCGATGCCGGACTGCCGCATGGTCGAGATCCCGGGCGCGGGACACCGCGTGCAGGGCGACAACCCGAAGGACTTCGCGAGCGAACTGCAGACGTTCCTCGCGGCGACGCTCTAGAGCGGACGCTGCCCGCTACTGCACATGCCTGCGACGTGCGCCAAAGGGCGCGGTGCGAACTGACGTACCGCGCTTGTGACTGACGGCCTCAGAGCAACCTCGGAGCTAGTCCCCCGCTGCGACCGCCAGCGGCACGAACTGATCGGACCACGCGATCCCCGACTCGCGGAGCGCCGCGATCGACGTTTCGTCGTAGCCAAGCTCGGCAAGGATCACATCCGTGTGGTCTCCCGCCATGCAGCCCGGCCCGTAGCGGCCCGGAGTGGTGTCCAGTGAGACCGTCGGGCCGTGACGTCGGATCGTCCCGTAGAGCGCGTGGTCGACGAACGGGTTGAAGCCGTTCACGGTCACGTGCTCGTTGTCGGTCCAGAACTCGCCCAGCGAGGTCGAGTCGGCCTGCACGCAGCCAACGCCCGCCGCGATCAGGAGTTGCTCCCACTCAGCAGCACCCTGCGCCGCGAAGAGATCGCTCAGCTCCTCGGCCAGCTCGCCGTCGTGCTCGCCGCGCGCCTCCGCCGTGGCGAAGCGCGGGTCGGCCGCGAGGTCGCTACGCGGGATCGTCTCGCAGAGCGCGCGCCACTGCTGCTCGTTGTTGACCACCAGCAGCACCCAGCTATCGCGCGCCGCGTAGAGCCGGTTGAGCGCGCCCGTGCCGAGGATGTCAGCGTCGAGTGCGGCGCGCGGCTGCTTCCCCTCGTACGAGAGGAAGTCGTCGCCGTTCGCGTAGGCGTTCGCGCCGAGCATGTCGACAAACATCTCCTGGCCCTCGCCGCTGCGCTGACGCGCGTAGAGCCCGAGCAGCGCGGCGGAACCGACCGCCATCGACGTGTTCGGGTCCGGGTTCACCTCGTTGGCGCGCATCAGCCATCGGGCGGCCTCGCGCAGTTCGCCGACGTCGTCGCTGAAGCCCGGCGGCATCGCGGCGCCGGCCTGGAAGAGCGCGCCACCGGTCGCCGCGCCCGCGATCGGGTGCGTGGAGGGTCGGTGCGCGCCGGGGCCCTCGGGTCCGTAGCCGTTGACGGCGAGGTAGACGATGTCCGGCTTGATCGCCTTCGCCGACTCGTAGTCGATGCCCAGCCGCGCCGGCACGCCCGGACGGTAGTTGTGAATGATGATGTCCGCCTCCGCGATCAGACGGTGCACGACCTCCTGGCCGGCTTCGTCACGCAGGTTGAGGCAGATGCTCTCCTTGCTGACGTTCGTCTTGGCCGCGCCGATACCGGCGGCACCGCCGACGCCCATCGTGCGCCACGGGTCGCCCCCGGGCGGCTCGACCTTGATCACGCGCGCGCCGAGGTCGCCGAGGAACGACGTGCCGAGCGGCGTCGCGATGATCGTCGCGAACTCAAGCACGGTGATGCCCTCAAGCGCGTGGCGTGGCGCGGGGCCAGCGCCGTTTGAGGACTGCCATGCCGGTCGCGGTGACTCGGCGAGCAGTTCGTCGGTGTGTTCGCCGAGCTGCGGCTCCGGGCGTACCGGCACTGCCGGCGTGCCGGTCATGCGCGCGATCGGCCCGATCTGGCGCATGCTGCCGAGCCGCGGGTGCTCGACGTCGAGCACGTGCCCGTTCAGCACGAGGTCGGGGTCGTCGAGCGCTTCCTGCGTGCTGACAAACTTCGTCGCCGCGACGGAACCATTCTCGAGGAAGGCCTGCATCCACGCGCCGGCGTCCTGCTCCTGCATACGACGCAGCATGCGGTCGCGTAGCTCCTCGATCGCCTCCTCCGACCACGTCGGGCGAGCGCCCATGTAGCGCTCATCGGCGAAGATGTCGACGAGATCGGCTGCCGTAAGGTAGGCCTCAAAGAGATGCTGTAGCAGGTTTCCGAGCTGGATCCAGCTTCCGTCCTGCGTCTGCACGGGGTGGTAGTTGAGCGTCGGCATCATGCCGCCGCGCGCGGTCAGCGCGTCGACCGGCGGGAACATCTTCGGGTCCACGCGGGAGAGCTGCGTGTACATCAATACGCGCATGTCGTACGGCATCAGTCCCTGCAGCAGGCTCGTCTCGACGAGCTGGCCGCGGCCGAGCTGCTGACGTGCCATCAGCGCGGCGATCACACCCTGCACAGCCGCCTGCGAGGCGGCGTGTGAGGAGACCTGCACCGCAGCGAAGGCCGGGCCATCGCGCGTCGGCAGCCCTGCGAGCCCGAGCATGCGTCCGGCCTTCGCTGCAACGATGCGGTCGTCCGCCGGGTATTGCGCATAGGGGCCGGTCGGACCGAAGCCGGTGATCGAGCAGTAGACGAGCGCCGGGTTGAGCGCGGAGAGCGTCTCGTAGTCGGCGCCCTGCTCGGCGGCGGTCCCCGGTACGTAGGACGCCATCACGACGTCCGCACCGGCAACGAGCGTGTGCAGGTGCGCGCGGCCCTCGTCCGACGTCAGGTCGAGCGTGGCGCTGCGCTTGCCGCGCAGCCACATCGGCGCGGCGGCATGCTCCCGAATTGGGTCACCCTCAGGTGGTTCGACCTTGATCACGTCTGCACCGAAGTCGGCGAGCACCATCGTGGCGACTGAGCCCGCCTGCGTGGTGCTGAGGTCGATTACGCGTAGGTCGTCCAGTGGTCCTGTCATCGTCGCTCCCGATAGTCTCCGCGGTCGGAATCATACAAGACCGCGCCCCGCGAGGGCTGCTGAGGTCGGTCGCGTGCCGTCGGGGGGCCGCGATCAGCGATTGCCGCCGGCCAGCAGTGCCGCCTCCGGCCTGCGCCGCAACGCCAGCATCGCCAGCGTGCCGAGCGCAGGGCCGATCGCCAGCATCGCAAAGGCCGGACCCCAACCTGCGGCAGCTTCGACGATCGGCACACCGCGAATCGTGACGGCGGTAAGCAGGAAGCCGACGCCCGTCTGCAGCGCCAGCGCCGAGCCTCGATAGTGCTCGTCGGCGAGTTCGGTCATCGCCGCCGAGAACTGCGCCGAGTCTGCGACGACGGTCGCGCCCCAAATCGCCGCCAGCACCGTCACCAGCACCAGCGAGGCCGGAACGAACCCGATCACGAGCGCCATCGACCCGCTGCCGACCATCGCTACTGACGTCACCAGCGTGCGACCACGGCGCTCCGCGAGCACGCCAGCGACGACGCACGACGCAGCACCGAGCGCGAAGACGGCGAACGCCGCGACGCTGCCCGCGCCGAGCCCGATCAGCGGCACCTCGCGATCGTCGTACAGCTCGCCGAGGAAGACCGGCAGCCACGCCCACATCGCGTAGAGCTCCCACATGTGGCCGAGGTAGCCGCCGAGCGCGAGCAGCGGCGCGCGCCCTGAGACGCCGCGCCAGAACTCCGCGAGCCGCACGCGGGGGGGCGACGCGTGGAAAGGCCCCTCGCGGACGGCCAGCCACATCGCCGCACCGCCCGCTGCGGTAAGCGCGCTTGCGACGATCATCGTCGACTGCCACTCGCCCTCGAGCAGCGCTCGCAGCAGGTGGGGCGAGCCTGAGCCGAGCGTCAGCGCGCCGACGACGACGCCCATCGCAAAGCCTCGCCCGCTGCGGTACCAGCCGGAGATCACGTGCAGCGCGGGCGGGTAGACGCCGCCGAGGAACGCCCCGGTGAGGAAGCGCGCGAGCAGCCAGACCGCGAATGAGTCGCTGGCGATCGGCGCGATGTTGGCGAGCGCGGCGAGCAGCGCCGAGATCGCGAACAGTCGGCGTGCGTTCATGCGCTCAGTGAGGTTCGTCAGCGCGGAGCCGAGCGTCCCGGTGACGAATCCGAACTGCGCAGCAATCGTGAGCCATGCCAGCTCGCCGCTACCGAACCCCAGCTCGTCGCCGAGAGCGCTACCGATCGCGTTCGTGCTGAACCAGACGGTGAGCGCGCCGAGCGTCGCCAGCGAGACGATCGCGAGCGTGCGACGTCGCAGCGCTACGTCGACCACATCCGCCGCGTCATCGGAAGTCACTGCCGGTACGTCAGCCATGGCGGTAAGCATGCATGACCGACGCGCGGCAGCGAGCGATCCCGCTCACAGCGGTCTCGAGCCGCCACCGGCGTCAGCGGACGGCGACTACCATCTCGTCACCCGCCTGCTCCAGCGCGGAACGCCCGATCGCGGCCGCCTCCTGCTCGAATCGCGCCGCGACCGCGTCGACGCCGGCGTTCGCGAGCAGATCGCGTGCGACGTGTCGCGCCAGCTCGCCCGGGTGCGCGGTTCCACGCACGTCGGCGAATCCGGCCGCGCGTAGCGACTCGATCAGCCAGCCCGTAGTCCAGCGCCGCAGTTCGACGACCGTGCTGCGCAATGCGAGCGGCGCGAGGTGCTTGAGCAGCGGCACGCCCAGCGCCGCCCACGGCCCCTCGAGCAGCGTTTCGCCGTAGGCCCGAGGCGCCTGCGCCGCCGTCATCAGCGCGTCGTCGTGGATGCGCTTCGCCGCCTCGCTGGCCGGCAGCACGAGGGTGTAGCGGCGCTCCACCGCCGGCTCGCGCACGCGCCGCGAGTACGTGTAGAGCAGCACCGGTTCGCCGCGCCCTGTCGCACCTTGACCGACTCCGCCCTCACCGGAACCGCCGTGCCCGCGACCAACCGCGTCGCGCCCGGCCCAGAGCTGCACCGTCTCGAACTGGGGCGTTTCAAGCGTCCAGTTCTGGTAGGAGACGCGCAGCACGCCGCCCGGTCGCAGCACGCGCGCGATCTCGCTGAAGAGCACGCTCGGCTCTGCCGCCTCCTCAAGCGAGCTCGCGGCGACGACGGCGTCGAACGTGCCATCGACGAACGGCAACCGCGCCCCGTCGGCGGTCGCGAAGCGCGCGTTCGCGATCTCCAGTCGCGCCGCATTGCCGCTGCTTACGCGCGTGCGCAGCGGCGAGGGGTCGACGCCGATCACGTCGATCTCCGGCCGTACCGCGGCGAGCGGCAGCGAGGGCCAGCCGTCGCCGGGACCGATATCGAGCACGCGAGACGCACCCTCCGGCACGGCGGCGGCGTAGTCGGCGATGCGGGCGGCGTCTGACCAGTGCGCCTCACTCGTCGCGCTGTAGGGCCGGTAGACGAAGCTGAGCTGGCGGTTGCTCTGGCTCGGCATCAGCTCGTAGATCGCGCGGCCGGAGTCGAGACGCTCCGGCGCGGCGTGCTCATAGAGCCACGCCTCGACCTCGGTCAGCGGCGGATCGAGGGTTGGTTCAGAGTGCGGATCGCTCACGGATCGAGTCTATGGCACGCAGCCAGCGCGCAGCACCGGACAAGCAGCAGGGCACCTTGCGGTGCCCTGCTGCTTCAATCTTGCGAACGTGGTCTAGGCGTCGACGCGTGCCGTCGCGCTGCCCTGCACCACCTCTTCGCCGTCCTGGTTGGTCGTCGAGAGCATGAGGTCGACGAAGTGCTCGCCACCCTCCTCGCGAACCGCGTCAACGGTCGCCTTCGCGGTCAACGTCGCGCCGGGGAAGACCTGGCGCGAGAAACGCACGCCAAACTTCGTGAGGCGGCCGTCGCCGACATAGTTCGTGAGCATCGTGCCGGTCAGGCCCATGCTCAGCATGCCGTGAGCGAATGCCGTCGGGTAGCCGCCGGCCTCCACCGCGAACTTCTCGTCCGTGTGCAACGGGTTGTAATCGCCAGAGGCGCCCGCGTACTGCACGATCTGTGTGCGACTCAGGTCCTCGACGACCACCTCTTCGTGCTCGTCGCCGACGCTCAGGTCGCTTGCCTTCAGTGCCATCATTCGCCCCCTATTGCTCCACCACGCGCTCGGTCTGGACGCCCACGGAACGGGCCGTGATCACCAACTCACCGTTCTGGTCGCGATACTCCGTGATCGACTCGGAGAACTTCAGCTTGCCGGCTCGCCGACCCTCGCGTTCCCACGTCTTGCCGGGCTTCGATGTTGAGCTGAGCACATCGCCGGGCTTCAGGTGGCGGTGGTACTCGTAGTGCTGCTCGGCGTGCAGGCCGGTGCCGCCACCGCCACCACCGCGCGGCTTGTCGCCGCCCTCGGGTGCCGGCGCGTTGCTGCCGCTCGGATTCTCGCCGGAGCCGAACCAGCGCTCGCCGATCTTCGGGCGCAGCCCGTAGTCGGCGTCGAACTGCGCGCCCGACTGCACGAAGGTCGGCGGGGCGATGATGCCGCCCGGCTCGGTCTGCTTCGCCGCCTCTTCGTCGTAATAGATCGGATTCTTGTCGCCCACCGCGCGGGCGAACAGGATGATGTGCCCGGCTTCGACCGGGAACCTCTCGACTGCCATACGTGCCTCCTCTGTGCTGATGCTGGTCTCGCTGGCGCGCCATTCTAGCCACGCGGACGCGATTTTGGGAACGCGACGAAGGTCCCGTCCCGGTCACATGCCGTTCAGGCATCGCCCGGAGGACGTATCGGGCAGAGAAGACGGCCGCTGCATAAGCGGCGGCCGTCTTCAGTTGTTTCGCGCGTGAATCGCCGGAGATCGCCTAGATCAGCGCACCGGTGCGGAGCGACCGCTCGATCGCGTAGACGACCAGCAGTGCGACCGCGATCGCGATCCACTTCCAGTAGAAGCGCCCCGGGTCTTCCAGCAGGTTCATCGGACGATTGCTACGACGTGCTACTTCGGCTCGAAGACAATGGCGTGGATTTCGGTGTCGCCGATATTCTCGACACGGTGCGTCCACTCCGGGTGGTGCATCGCGAATCCGTCCGGAATTTCCATCTCCGCGGCCTCGCCGCCCTCGTGAATTCGCACCTTGCCTCCGGTGATGAAATACGCGACCTCGTCCGGGTGCGAGTGCTCGTTGTCGGACTCGCCGGCCTTCACGGTCATCTCGAGAACGCGAACGTCGTCGTCCTCAAGAATCACCTTGTAGTTGTCCGGCGATGAGTCGGTTGGGTCGATGTATGCCATGTGGTTTCCCCTCCACTGCTGAATCTGACGAGGCAGTAATGTACGTCGCGATCGATTCGATGAACAGCGACCTCTGTTACATGATCGCTTCGTCTACTCGCGCCGCGAACGCCAGTAACGCTGCCAGTCCCGCCGACTCGATGTCGCAGCGGCGCGGCGCTACTTCGGCTCGAAGATCACCCCGTGGATGTCGGTGTCGCCGATGTTCTCGACCCGGTGCGTCCACTCGGCGTGGTGCATCACGAATCCGTCCGCGATGTCCATCTCCGTGGCCTCGCCATCCTCGTAGACGCGCACACGACCGCCGCTGGTGAAGTACGCCGTCATCTCCGGGTGTGAGTGCTCGTTGTCCGACTCGCCCGCGCTGAGGGTCATCTCAAGTACGCGCACGCCGTCGTCCTCGAAGATCGTCTTGTAGTTCGCCGGCGATGAGTCGGTCGGATCGATGTATGCCATGTGGCTTCCCCTCCGCTGCTGAGTCTGATCAGGCAGTTCTGACCAGCCAACAATCTACGACGCGACCGTCCGACGGAACAGCGACGCCGGCTACGTGAGCGCCTCGTCGACCCGCCCCGCGATCGCGAGCGACGACGTGAGGCCCGGCGACTCAATGCCGCCGAGATGTACGTAGCCGCGGTCGTGCCAGACGAGGAAGTCCGCGGGCTCCTCGCCGGCGCGCTGGAGCTTCGGGCGGTATCCCACCTGCCCCGGCGCGATGTCCGCGTCCTGCAGCTGCGGCAGCAGCCGCCGGCCCGCGGCGAGGAACTCGGCGCGACGCTCGTCGTCCGCGCGGTAGTCGAGCGTCGCGTCGTCGGCCAGCCACTCGGTGTCGGGGCCGAGCCGGACGACGCCATCCGTGTCGACGGTGATGTGCGTGCCCAACCCGCCGGCTGTACGCATGTGTTCGGGCATGTCCCCGCCGCTCGCCGGCACCGGATAGACAGGGCGCGCGATCTTGCCCGCGATCGGCCCACCTACGATGTCGTAGTAGCGCCCGCGGTTCACCCCCTGCCGCATCCTCGGCACGTCGTCGTTGCCGTCGAGCGGGTAGCCGAGCGCGCTCGCGAGTGCCGGTGCGCCGTGCCCGGCGCTGTTCACCAGCGCGGCGCAGCGCAGATCGCTGCGCTCGCCGTCGGCATCGACGAGCGTCAGCCGGAAGCCGCCCTCGACGCGCTCGACCTCGCGCAGTTCGTGGCGGTAGGCGAAGAGGGCGTCGGCCTCGCGGGCCGCTGACTCAAGCGACCGCACATAGCCGATCGCGTCCACGACGCCGGTCGTCTCCGAGAGCAGCCCAGCGACGGCAGGCACAGCGGGCTCCAGCGAGCGCACCTGCGTGCCGCTGAGCCGCACCATGCCGGGCACATCATTCGCGTCGGCCTGCGCCATCACCGCATCGAGGCCCGGCACCTCGCTGTCCTCGACGGCGACGATCAACTTGCCCCCGCGCAGCATCGTCACGCCGTGGCTAGCGGCCCATTCGTGCAGCAGGCGGTTGCCTTCGACGCAGAGCAGATGCTTCAGCGAGCCCGTCGGATAGAACATCCCGCCGTGTACGACCTGGCTGTTGTGGGAGCTGGTCTCGCGGCCGAAGCTCTCGTGTCGCTCGATCACGACGACCGAGCGCCGTTGCGCCAGCCGCTGGGCGACCGCGAGTCCGACGGCGCCTGCACCGATCACCGCGACTTCCGCGTCGAGCGGTTGCGCGGTCATCGGGCGGCCCCGCCCACCACGCGGCGCGCTCCTCGCGAGTTCCCTCGGCTGCTGAGATACTTCGAATACACAGAGAGACTCTGTCGCGCGCACACTGCGCCGTCAAAGACTGGGACATTGATCACACGCAGAAGCGAGGACTCCATGGCACGACGCGTTCTTGAAGGCATCGAGGTGCTCGACTTCACGCGGGTGGTCGCCGGACCGCTCTGCACGCGCATGCTCGCCGACGCGGGCGCAAACGTGCTCAAGGTCGACCGTCCGACGCCCGAGACGGACGGACCGATGCGCGCCACGGGCAGCCCCGCCGCCAACCTCGGCAAGCGCTCGATCGCCGTCGACCTCAGCCAGCCGGACGGCGTGGCTGTCGCCCGCGATCTCGCGGCGCGTGCCGATGTGATCGTCGAGAACTTCACGCCCGGCGTGATGGCGCGCTGGGGGCTCGGCTATGAGCAGCTCTCGGCGGGCCGTCCCGAGCTGATCTACGCCTCGATCTCCGGCTTCGGGCAGAGCGGCCCGGAGACCGACCGACGTGCCTACGGCGCGGTGGCGCACGCGGAGGCGGGGCTGCTGTGGGTGCAGCAGCAGGCACAGGGCGCGGAGGTGCCGTTCGCGCCCGGCATCACCGTCGCGGACATCGTGACTGGCATGAACACGTTCTCCGGCATCCTCGCCGCGCTCTACGACCGCCAGCAGACCGGCAAGGGCCAGCAGATCGACGTCACGCTGATGGAGTCGCAGCTCGCGATGCTCTCCGAGGTCTCGACGCCGCCGCTGAACGCGACCGCCGACAGCGACCCGGAAGCAGAGTGGCGCGCGTTCCGGCACCCTGTCCATGCCACGAAGGACGGCCACGTCACGATCAACATCGGCAGCCCGCACAACTGGCTGCGCATCGCCCACGCGCTGGGCCACCCGGAGGTGACCGGCGATCAACCGGCCGACGCCAACGAGCAGATCGCGTCGTGGGTCGCGCCGCTGACGCTCGATCAGGTCGCCGAGGCGATGCGCGCGGCCGGGGCACCCTACGGCGTCGTGCGCACGATGCCCGATGCGGTGAACCTCCCCTACTTCGAGGACCGCGGCATGATCGCGGAGCTGCCCGACCCGATCGTCGGCAGCCTGCGCGCGATCTCGTCACCGATCCACCTCTCGAACGCCGACACGGGCCCCACCGCCGGGCCACCGCTCGCCGGTGAGCACAGCCGCGAGGTGCTCGCAGACATCGGTCGCAGCGCCGAGCAGATCGATGCGCTGATCGCAGGCGGCACGGTGAGCGAGTCGCTCGCGGACTAGCGAGCGCACACGAGCGCGCAGGCGCGCGATACTGCGAGCATGACGACACCACCGCCGGGCACCGGACCGCCAACGACCGGACCAACAGTTGCCGAGCCCGGCCGCGTCGAACTCGATGAGCCGGACACGTCGCTTGAGCCGCTCTACCACCTGATCCTGCTCGACGACGATGACCACACGTACCAGTACGTGATCGAGATGCTCGCGAAGGTACTCGGCTACGGCCGCGAGAAGGCCTTTGCGCTCGCCGCGATCGTCGACAACGCGGGGCAGGTCGTGATGGAGACCGCCAGCCACGAGCAGGTGACCGAGCACCAGCAGGAGGTCCACGCCTACGGCGCCGACCCGCGCATTCCGCACTGCAAGGGTTCGATGTCGGCAATCGTCGAACCGGCCGACGCGCCGGAGCCCGGTTAGCGGCTGACCTCAAGCGAGCGCGCTGCGCCGGGGTTCAGCGCGCCGTCGCTGTGGCCGAGCACCACGATCTCGACCCGCATCCGCTCCGGCTCGAGATCGAGCAGCGCGACGGTGCCGAGGCGCGTCTCTTTGTGGTGCGGAAGGTTCGGGCTGCCGGAGTTGAGCATCACCACGCCATCGCTCTGCTCGAGCCGGTCGACGTGCGTGTCGCCGGCGATCATCAGATCAAGCTTCGCGCCACCGAAGACGCGATCGGCGACGTCGGACGAGGTCACGCCGCCACCTCGATGCAGGTCGTGCGCCATGCCGACGTGCCAGCCCTCGAGCTCGAGCACCTGCTCCTCGTCGAGCCGCTCGTCCTCGAAGACGTCGTGGTTCCCGCGCACGGCCAGCACCGGCGCGAACTGCTCGCACCAGTCGAGCACGCTGCGTGTGGAGATATCGCCGGAGTGCAGTATCAGTTCGACGGTCTGAAGAAAGTCAGCGCACTCCGGCCCGAGCTCATCCAGGCTACGGATCAGCGAGGGCAGATGGGTGTCCGAGATAACGCCAACGCGCATCGCCGCACCGTACCTTCGCCGCGATCGACGGGCAAGACGCAGCCCGACGGAAGGCGCGCCAAACGCGATCGTGATTGACGGGGTGCATCCGTCAGTGCTAGCAATGCGCGGCAATCTCCAGTTAACGAAAGAGAGGGCCGCAGATGGCCAACCAGAAGCGCGAGACCGCGATCGCCGGAATCCATGAGTACCCGCTGAGGGTCGCTCCCGGCCGAAGCGCGATGCAGATCAAGATCGAATCAATCCGTGCGGCACTCGACGACGCCGGGCTCTCGCTCGCCGACGTCGACGCCGTCTACGACACAAACGACGGCGAAGGTGGCGGCGGTCTTGGCTTCCCGGCCTACCTCGGCATCAACCCCCGCGTGATCGACACCACGCAGGTCGGCGGGTCCTCCTACGAGTTCCAGACGGCCCACGCCATGCGCGACATCGCGGCCGGTAAGGCCAACGTCGCTGTGATCAGTTACGGCTCAATCGCCGCCTCGTCACGCCGCGCCATCGGTACCGGCGGCGCGACCGGCGCCGGCCCCGCCAACTGGCAGGCGAACATGGAAGACCCCTACGGCGCGACGCTGATCTCCAACTACGGCCTCGTCAAGACGCGGCACATGCACGACTACGGCAGCAAGCACGAGGAGTTCGCCGAGATCTCTGTCGCCACTCGCGCGCACGCGATGCGCAACCCGGAGGCGGTACAGGCGATGACCGACCTCGCGTTTGAGCCGGTGGCCGAGATCACCGTCGATGACGTGATGGAGTCAAGGACGATCGCCGACCCACTACGGCTGCTTGAGTGCTGCATGGTCAGCGACGGCGGCGGCGCCGCGGTGATCGTCTCCGCAGACGTGGCGAAGGGCATCAAGAAGGACCCGGTCTGGCTGCTCGGCTCGGGGGAGGCCACGAAGTACCGCGAGAACGGCGGCGATATCACCGTCTCCGCCGGCGCGCAGAGCGGGCCGATCGCCTTTGGCGAGGCTGGCATTTCACCGAGCGAGATCGACATCGCGATGATCTACGACTCGTTCACGATCACCGTCGCGGTCTGCCTTGAGGATCTCGGCTTCCTCAAGAAGGGCGAGCTCGGCGACTTTGTGAAGGACGGGCGACTGCGCTGGGACACGGCGTTGAAGCCGACGCTGAACACTGATGGCGGCGGGCTCTCGTCGAACCACCCCGGCATGCGAGGACTGTTCCTGATTCTGGAGTCCGTGCGACAGCTTCGCGGCGAGTCCACCTCGCAGGTCGACGGCGCACAGCTCGCTGTGGCCCACGGCAACGGCGGAAACCTGGGCGGCGGCCACACCGGTGGCACCGTGATCCTGGCCAAGGACTAGCAGCGAACAACCCCGCACGAAGAGGAGCGAAGAGATGCCAAACCGACCACAACCCCGATTCCCCGAGCCGAACACCGAGCCCTACTGGGAGGCGGTGAAGGACGGCAAGTTGAACTACCAGCAGTGCTCTGACTGCAACGAGGTGGTCTTCACCCCGCGCATGCACTGCACGAACTGCGGCTCCGGCAACCTTGCCGTGAAGACGTCCAAGGGCGAGGGCGAGGTCTACACCTACTCCGTCGTCCGCCAGACGCGACACCCGAGCTTTGTCGACCTCGGCGCGTACGCGATCGCCTACGTCGATCTGGACGAGGGCTTCCGCATCTTCACGAATGTTATGGGCGTCGATGACCCGACGACGGACATCTCGTGTGGCATGCGCGTGAAGGTGGACTTCGAGCAGCAGGACGACGGCGGCTACCCGATCCCGGTCTTCGTCCCGGCGTAGCACTGACGGTCGAAATCCCTGCGTGCGTGGCAGTTGCCGGAGATGCTCCGGCGGCTGCTAGCATGCGCGCGTGGCAGACCACCTGACCGAACGTCCGACCGAGCAACCGACTGCCCCCGTGGCGGGCGCTCTCAACCTCGCGCGCTTCTGCCTCGGCGGGCGCGCGGGTGACGCCGCGACTGCGGATCGTCCCGCCTTCACGTTCGTGCTCGACGACGGCGAGCGCTCGTGGACGTACGCACAGGCGTGGGATCGCGTTCAGGCGATCGGTCGAGGGTTACTCGCGCGCGGCCTTGAGCCGGGCGACCGCGTGCTACTGCGCCTGCCACACTCGCCTGAGTACGCGTTCGCCTTCTTCGGTGCGACCGTCGCCGGGCTCGTACCGATCCCTGCCTCGCCGCTGCTGACGGAGGAGGAAGCCGATTTCTTCGTGCAGGACGCCACGCCACGCGGCATCGTCAGTGCGCCGGAGATGCGGCTGAGTGCGTACAGGGGCATCGAGGTCGGCATCGACGAGCTTGAAGCGCTCGACGGCCCCGGCCCGCTGCCGGAGACGGACGCGGAGGACGCCGCGTTCCTGATCTATACCTCCGGCACGACCTCGAAGCCGAAGGGCGTGCTGCACGCGCATCGGTCGGTATTCGGCCGCGCGATGATGCGCGAGGGTTGGCAGGACTTCCGCGAGAGCGATGTCACGCTGCACGCCGGCGTCCTCAACTGGTCGTACACGCTCGGCGTCGGGCTGATGGACGCGTGGGCGGCGGGGGCGCACGCGATGCTCTTCGGCGGCACGTACGAGGCCGATCAGTGGCCCGCGCTGCTGGAGCGACTCGGCGTGACGGTCTTCGTCGCGGTGCCGACGGTCTACCGTCAGATCCTCAAATACGGGCATCCCGAGGACCGTGACCTCTCGAAGCTGCGCCACGGGCTCGTCGCTGCGGAGCCACTCTCACCCGAGCTGCGGGCCGAGTGGCAGCAGCGCGCCGGTACCGAGATCTACGAGTCGCTCGGCATGACCGAGGTCAGCACCTATATCTCATCGGGACCATCGACGCCGGTGCAGGCGGGCTCGCCGGGCAGGCCCCAGCCGGGGCGTCGCGTCGCGATCCTGCCGGAGGAGGGGCCGCCCGAGCCGCTGCCGCCGGGGGAGGTCGGTCTACTCGCGGTGCATCGCTCCGACCCCGGCCTGATGATCGGCTACTGGCAGCGCCCCGAGGAAGACGCCGTCGTCTACCGCGGTGACTGGTTCGTTGGCGGCGACCTCGCCTCACTCGACGATGACGGCTACCTCTGGTTCCACGGGCGGGCGGACGACGTGATGAAGTCCTTCGGCTACCGCCTCTCGCCGGTCGAGATCGAGGCGGCACTGATCTCCTGCGACGGCGTCGCCGAGGTCGCGGTCGTCGGGCTGGACATCGGCGACGGCAAGACGCTGGTCACCGCCTGCGTCGTCACCCAGCCGGGTGCGACGCTCGACGCATCGATGCTCGAAGCTCACGCCGCTCAGCACCTAGCCGAGTACAAGCGTCCGCACCAGTACCGCTTCCTCGACTCGCTGCCTCGCGCCGTCACGGGCAAGCTGCAGCGTTCACGACTCGTCGAGCAGCTGCAGCAATAACGCGGCGAACCCCCGCGGGCGGATTCGGCACCTCGGCAGACAGGCACCTCCTCAGGGGCCCGGTGGCTCCCTCAGGAGCGGACGAGCACCGCGACGACGAACGCGACGTAGAGCACGACCAGCAGCGCGCCCTCGGGCCGCGCGATGCGGTAACGCGGCCACACCAGCGGCAGCAGCACCAGCGTGCTCAGCACAAGCGCGGGAATCTCGAAGCGGAAGAGATCCTGATCGACCTCAAGTGTGACGATTCCGGCGGTCAGACCGACGACGCCGAGCAGGTTGAAGAGGTTCGATCCGACCACGTTCGCCACGGCGATCTCGTGCTCCCGTCGGACGGCAGCGACCACGCTGGTCGCGACCTCTGGCAGGCTCGTCCCAGTCGCGACGATCGTCGCGCCGATGGCAATCTCGGAGATGCCGATGTTCTCCGCGATGCTCACCGCCCCTCGAACGGCCTGATCAGCGCCGAGGGTGAGCGCGATCAGCCCGAGGACGAGCAGCAAACCCTCAAGGGGGCCACCACGCCAACCGGGCGAGAGCGCCGGCGCCTGCTCGACTGCCTCGTCGGCCTCCTCGCGGACAGCCTCAGGGAAGAGCCGCGGCGAGAGCGCGATGAAGCCGACGAGCCCGGCGAACATCAGCAACCCCTCCCAGCGCTCAACGACGCCATCGGCCGCGAAGACGACGGTGACCAGCGTCGCGCCACCGAGCAGGGGGATCTCCCAGCGCAGCAGCCGCCAGTGAACCGTCATGGGCGCAACGAGGGCGGAGATTCCGAGCACGAGTGCGACGTTCGCGACGTTCGAGCCGAGCACGTTGCCGACGGCGATACCGGTGGCGTCGTGGGTCGCTGCGAAGAGGCTGACGACAAATTCGGGCGCGGACGTACCGAACGCGACCACCGTCGCACCGATGACCACGCGGCTGAGGCCGAAGGAAGCGGCCAGCGTCGAGGCGGAGCGCACGGTCAGCCACGCGCCGGAGATCAGCACGGCGAGCCCGATCGCGACGTGGATTAGGTTTGGAATCACGCCGGGATCATATGGTGCGCCCCGCGTGTGGGCGATTTCCCGGACGCCACTCGTTGACGCGACCCGACGCGGCTCCTACGGTGCGGCCATGGCTGAAATCGCGCAGGCACGAGGCACGATTGGCGTCTCGATCCAGGCGCCGAACGCCGCCGCCGCCGTCGAACAGATCGTCGCGGCCGAGGATGCAGGCGTCCCCGCCGCGTGGCTCACGACCGGCGGCACGCAGGCGGACGCGCTCACCGTCTTCGCCGCAGCCGGCACCCGCACCGACCGCATCCTCATGGGCAGCTCGATCATCCCGACGTGGCCGCGCAACCCCGTCTTCATCGCGCAACAGGTCGTAGCGATCGAGTCGCTGGCGCCGGGCCGCTTCCGCCTTGGCATCGGTCCGAGCACGAAGGGAGCGATGCGCGGCTTCGGCGTCGACTTCCGCACGCCGCTGACGCAGCTTCGCGAGTACCTCACGATCCTCGGGTCGCTGCTGCACGAGGGCAGCGTCGACTTCAGCGGCAGCGTCGTCAGCGCTCGCGCGCGCATCGGCAGCCCCGTGCCCACGCCGGTGATGGCGTCGGCGCTGCAACCCGGCGCGTTCGAACTCTGCGGCGAACTCTCCGACGGCGCGATCACGTGGGTCTGCCCGCCCGCCTACCTCGTCGAGACCGCGCTGCCCGCGATTCAGCGAGGCGCGACGGCCGCCGACCGGCCCACGCCGCCGATCGTGATGCACGTACCGGTCAGCGTCAGCGACGACCCGCAGGCGGTGCGCGAGGCCGCCCAGCGGCAGATCGGGGGCTACCCGAGCTACCAGTTCTATCGCGAGATGTTCGTCGCCGCCGGGTACGAGGACGCGGCCGATGGCCTCAGCCCGGAGCTTGTCGACGAGCTCGTCGCGCACGGTAGCGAGCAGCAGGTGGCTGACCGGCTGCTGGAGCTGCTCGACCTCGGTATGGGCGAGATTCTCGCGATGCCGCTGATCACCGACGACGATGCACAGGGCTCGACGCAGCGGGCGTTCGCCGCCGTCGCTCTGGCCGCCTCGCGCTCGTAGTCATGACAACGGCACCCGTCGAAGAGGCGCGCACGCGGGAGTTGAGCGAGACGCTGCCGCCGTACCGCGTGATCCTGCACAACGACGATCACAACTCGATGGACCACGTGATCCACGCGCTGATCGAGAGCATTCCGAGGATGACGGCTGAACGTGCGGCAGAGCTGATGTTGCAGGCGCACAACCACGGCCAGGTCAGCGTGATCACCTGTCCGCTGGAACTGGCGGAGCTCTATCGCGAGCGGCTGGAATCCTACGGCCTGACGGCCACAATCGAGCGCGCATGAACAGGTTCGCGTTCAACTCAATCCGGATACACCCCTGCGGAACCACAATCGGTGATCCGAAGATCGGGTGTGAGGGTGTTTACCGATGAACAGCGAAACAGTCCGTCTTGAGCGCGTGCTCGGAAAGTTGCCGTGGTACGGAAACCTCACCTCGCTCCATCGCGACCATTTGATGGCGGAGGTCGCCGCGCTGATGGACGAGGGCAGCACGCGAGCCGGCTACGCGGCGCTGCTTGAGCGCTGGTCGGTCGCGGCACACAGCGACGAGAAGTGGGCGCGCTACGAATTGCTGCGCGCAAGCGGAATCTTCAACCACGATCCTCTGCCCGACGACACTCCACCGGGCGACGCCACGCCCGGCAACCCCGCGCCTGACTATCCCGCCTCCGACGATCCTGCATCTGACGATCCACCGGCGAGCGAGCCGGACTAGCGACGCCGCGAGCCTCGCTGCTTCGAGACTCGCAGCGGTTTCAGCTCCAGCGCCCGACGGCGCTCGTTCGCCGCGCGTAGCACCACCACGTCGCTCTCCAGCACCCGGCTGACGGAGGCCGTGGTGACGCCGAGCAGCTTCGCGGCGCTGCTCAGCTTCCACTCGAAGTGCTCAAGCACGTCGAGGAGCGCGGCCACCGCAGGCCAGAAGCGCGCGTCGCGACGTCCGAGGCCGGGCCCGAGCGCCGCCGCGAGTTCATCGGATGCCGCGTGCGCCTGCGGCACGATCGGCGCGCGCAGCGTGAGCGCGATCGCGATGCGCAGTCGGCGCAACGCGCGGGCGCGATTCTCGTGCTGCGATCGCGACTCCGTCGCTTCCGAGGTCAGCCCGCTCGCCCCGTGGCGCAGCCGCACCGCGGACTCCGTGACGTTCCGCTTCTGCCCGCCCGGGCCGCTGGCACGAAAGCGGTCGAATTCGCACTGCGCCAGCAGCGCGGCGTCATCGAGCGGTAGGAAGTCCTGCCAGGTCGCGTCGGCCATGCGACGACGCTAGCACGCACGCTGTCCGTGAGCCTTGGCGCACTCTGGGCCGCTGCGCCCTATGCTGAGTCGCGGAGGACTGAGCAATGCCCCGCGTACAACTGATCGGCGCCACCGGATACGGCGGGCTCGGTATGATCGAGCTGCTGCTGGCACACCCCGAATTCGAGATCGCCTCCCTGATCGCACGCGACGACGCTGGCCGTCGCATCGATGAGGTCTATCAGCACCTGATCGACCGCTGCGACCTGACCGTGCAGGCACCCGACGACGACATCATCGGCAGCGACTGCGACATCGTCGTCTTCGCCACGCCGGACGGCGTCTCGCAGGGCTACGCATCCGCGCTCGCCGATGCCGGCGTGCGCTTCCTCGATTACTCGGGCGACTTCCGCTTCGGCGACTCGGCCGCATACGGGCGCTACGCGGCGGCTCACCCCTCGATCGCCGATGGCTCGCACAAGTCCGAGGCGCTCTTCGACCGCAGCCAGTTCGGCATCCCGGAGCTCTACGCCGACAAGATCGCCGACTCGCCGATCACCGGTAACCCCGGCTGCTTCGCAGTCGGCATCATCCTCGGGCTCGCGCCGCTCTTCACCGACGACATGATCGTCGATGGCACCGTCACCGTGGACGGCCTGACCGGCTCTTCCGGAGCGGGCAAGAAGCCGGCACCGCTGCAGCACTTCTCGCACCTCAACGACAACGTCGTGCCCTACCGCGTCTTCGCGCACCAGCACGTCGTCGAGGCGCAGGAGACGCTCGGCAGCCTCTCCGGCGGCCCCGCGTCGCTGCACTTCGTGCCGCACCTGCTCGGCACCACGCGCGGCATCCTCAGCACGATGCATGCCGCGCTGACCAAGACGGCGACCCGCGACGACCTGCTGGCGCGGTACCGCGAGTTCTACGCCGACCACCCCTTCGTCCGCGTGCTGGACACGCCGTCGACGCTGAAGGGCACGGCTGGCTCCAACTACTGCGACATCTCGCTGGAGACCACCCCGGACGGCAAGCGCGTCGTGGTGATGGCTTCGATCGACAACCTGATGAAGGGGCAGAGCGGGAACGCCCTGCAGAACCTCAACGTGATGTTCGGCTACGACCAGCGCGCAGGACTCGACCGCCCACCGCTCTATCCGTAGGCCGTCGCTGCCTCGCTAAGCCTCGGCTGGGTCGCTCTCGCCGTCGTGCTCGTCCGACGGGCGCCACTTGCCGGCGAGCCGATCGACGCCAATCGCGAGCGTCAGCAGCAGGATCGGCGCGAACGCGAGCACCGGCCGCACGCCGACGACGCCAGCGACGGCACCAAGTATCAGCAACGGCGGTATCGCCAGGCCGTCCTTCATCGTCCCCAGCAACGCAAAGGTGCGTCCCTGCACCGACAGCGGTGCGGTGCGCGAGATGTACGTCTGGGTCGCGGTCGCCGCCAGCGTCATGCCGAAGCCGAGGAAGACCGAGAGTTCGGCAGCCAGCTCCACGCGGTCGCCGACCATCGGCAAGTCGATCACCGGGAACCACGGTACTCGTTCGCGTACCTGATCGATGAAGCCGAGCGCGCTCATCGTCACCGCGACGATCGTGAAACCCACGACGGCGACAATGCGTTCGCGGAAGATCTTGATCGCGATCGGTGCCACGACGAGGGCCACGAGCAGGCCGATCACCGCCGGCGAGAAGACGTAGAGCGCGTTCGCCGGGTCGACCTCCAGCACGTCGCGCGTGTACTGCGGGCCGAGCACGCCGAGGATCACGCTGATCGTGCTCGCCAGCGCCGCGAGTAGCAGCATCCAGAGCTGCGCGCGCTCCGTGACGAGCCAGCGGATCACGCCGAGCGTCGAGATGCTGGCCGTCACGCCTTCGACGGCCGGGCCGCCCTCGCGCTCGCGTCGCGGCGGGCGCAGGTCGAAGACGCGGGTCGCCGAGAGCAGAAAGCAGATGCCCGCGATCACGGTCACCGGATTGACGCCGAACGCGCGCACGATCAGCGGCGCGAAGAGCGCCTTGCCGACGACCTCCCCGGCCGAGGAGACGAGCGAGAGGAACGAGGTCGCGGACGCCAGTTCATCGTCGTCGGCGACCAGCGGTACCGCCGATGCCTCGGACGGCTGCGAGACCTGGTGCAGCACGCGCACGGCGAAGAGGATCGCGAGCAGCGAGCGGAAGTCGGTGCCGAAGAACCACGGGATCAGCAGCGCCAGCGCGCCCATCGTCAGGTATGCGCCGGCGAGCGCGACCCGCTTCGGCAGCGCGTCCGCGACAATGCCGCCGAACATCCCCAGCAGCACGCCCGGCAGCAGGTAGGCGACACCGAGCAGCGCGGCATCGATGGCGCTGTCGCCGCTGCGCGCGCTGGAGATCAGCGCGCCGTAGAGCAGCGCCTGCAGGCCGATGTCGGTGAGGAAGCGCGACGCGAGGAGCTGCTGGAAGTGCGAGTCACGCGCCACCGAGCCCGACGGCACGAGGAACCAGAGCACGCGGAAGATGCGCGCCTGTCCGCGACTGACGGCGCCATCCAGCCGCTGCAGGCCCTCCAACGCGGGCTCGTCGAAGTCCGGTCCGATCGTCATTTGCTCGATGGTACCGGAGCGAAAGCGGCGACGAACGGATCGTGAGGCGGCGCGTTGTATCTGATGCAACCCAACCACCGAACGAGAGGACACCAGACGATGCGAAGACTGATGACAGGACTGGCACTGCCGGCTCTGATGGCGATGGTGCTGTCGGCCGGCCTGATTTCGACGGCTGCGGCCAGCGGCACACCTAACGCGAGCACGACGGCAGCAGCCGACTACCTCCCGGCCGAGGCGGGCGGTGAAGGCGACGAGAACGCGAACGGGCACGCACGTCCGCACCGCGACCCCACGATCGTTCTGCGCATCGCGACAGCCGTTTGCGACGCGAACCTTGAAGGTGTGCCGGCGCTCGCCCCGCTGTGCAGCGTCTTCGGCGGCGGGGAACTCGTCGAGCGGGCGAAGCACGCCGTCGCCGTAGCGATCGTCTCGCAGGCGAAGGCGTCGAACCCGGAGGGCCTGCGGGCGATCGTTGAGTCGCTCGGCATCGAGCGGCCCGAGCGCCCCGACCGGCCGGAACGCCCGGAGCGCCCGGACGGGAACGGCGAGTCCGACTTCGGTCTGCGCCAGGGTCGCCCCTTCGGTAACCCCGGTCAGTTCGCACCGGATGACGGTCAGAGCTAGCTCGAGCAGCGAATAGGTGGGCGCCTCCAATGGAGGCGCCCACCTATTCGCTTCCCAGCGCGCGGCCCTATCGTGGAGAGGCAGCGAATGGATCCACGTCAGCATCGTTACACCAGATGAGAGCAACAGAGACCCGGGAGAGGCCGGGACTTCTGATATGGAGCGGGCGGTCGTCTCTCTCGTCGACCGCGCCCGGGAGGGTGACGCTGATGCCTTCGGACTGCTCTATGACCGCTTTCACCCGGAGATCCTGCGCTACCTCACGCACCAGCTGCGCAACGCCGACGCGGCGGAGGACCTCGCCTCGCAGGTCTTCCTCAAGGCGTGGCAGGCGATCCCGCGCTATGAGCATCGCGGCGTCCCCTTCAAGGCATGGCTCTACCGAATGGCGAAGAACCAGGTGATCGACACATTCCGCAAGCAGCGGCCCACGACGGACCTCGAAGGCATCGAGATCGCCGTCGATAGCGAGGCGGAGGACCACGTGCTCGCGCAGGAGCGAACCGCCTACCTGCGCGCGCTGCTTGACCGCCTCACGCCCGACCACCGCGAGGTGCTCACGCTGCGCTTCATGATGGAGAAGTCCGCCGCCGAGATCGGCGAGATCATGGGCCGCAAGGAAGTGACTGTGCGCGGCCTCCAGATGCGCGCGCTGCGGTCGCTGCGCAAGGAGATTGAGACGGCAGGAGGGATGCCGTGAGCCAGCCTCGCTTCGAAGACGTGCTTGAGCAGTGCATCGCCGACCTCGCCAGCGGTCGACGCGAGATCGCCGACTGCCTCAGCGAGTGGCCTGACTTCGCCAACCGCCTGCAGCCACTGCTGGAGGCAGCGGTCGCAATGCGCGCCGAGCCACGCATCACCGAACAGACTCCCGACCCGGCTCGACGCGCGGCCTTCATGGCGGAACTGCGCCAAACGCCGCAGCAGTCGCCACGCTGGCAGCCGTTGCGCGCGCTCTCCTCGATCTTCGGCGCGCTCAGCTTCGCGGGCCCGGCGCTCGGGCGCGCAGGCGTCGTCGCATCGGCTGCGGCCGTACTCGCGATCGCGGCGCTGGCGGCAACGCTCGTGCTCGACCAGGGCACGACGACCGCATACGCCTCCACCGTCAGCGTCTTCGCGGGCGGCGTGGAGCAGCAGACCGAGTCCGGCTGGGTCGCGATCGCGGACGGCGATCAACTCGATGAGGGCGCACGGCTGCGCACGGACAGCGAGGGCAGCGCGCTGCTGACGTTCCTCGACGGCACGACGGTCGGCGTCGAGCCCGACAGCGAGCTACTGATCGAGATGGCACGCGTTGGCGATACGCGCCGCATTCGCCTCCAGCAGTTCGCCGGACGGCTCTGGAACGACGTCGTAGCGGACGCAGCCGATGGCTCGATCTACGTCGTGAGCACGCCGGACGCGGTGATCACCGCGCACCACACGCTCTTCGAGACCGCGATCGACGCCGACGAGACCGTGGTGAACACCGTCGAGGGGCTCGTCGAACTCGAGGCCGGGGCGGAGCAGGCGTTCGTCGCCCCCGGCGAGGTCGGCCGGGCTCAGCGCCACCGGCAGCTCTCCGCCGTCGAGCGCCGCGCCAGCGCGCAGCAGGCGCTCGGCCTCTCCGTCGATGCGCCGTACGCCGCCGCGATCGTCGCGCCCAACGGCAAGGCGACCGGCGTGCGCCCGGACGGCGTGGCGTTCCAGCAGATCGCGGGCGCGGCGACATCGCGGCCGAATGGCGGATCGCAGCAGCTCGAACTGCACGATCCGACGCCCGGCACCTACCGGCTGCTGCTGCGGCGGATCGGCGAAGGTGACGGCGAGATCGTGCTCACCGTTGGTGGCAACGAACTGAGCGTCCCCGTCGAACGACTCGGCGACGCTGTCGAGGTGCAGCTTCGCGTCACCGTCGAAGACGGCAAGCTGCGGGTGCAGCCGATCAACGCGCGCGCGCTACAGGCGCAGGAGGCGAACGCGGATCGAGAGCGAGTGATCGTGACCGATGCCGCCCGCCAGCGCGCGTTGCCGCTGCACGCGCCGACGTCAGGCAACGCCACGCCGGGCGGCGGGAGCACGGGCAGCGAGGGCGCGCGCCCGTCGCCGCGAAGCGAGGGTGCCAGCGAGCAGCCGGGGCAGCGCCCGGACGAGGAGGCGCTGCGCGAGCGTCGCGAGGACCTGCAGGAGCAGGCGCGTGCGAAGCTGCGTGAGCGACTTGAGCAGGAGGGCCCGGGCAGCCTTCGCGACCGCCTGACGCCGGAGCAGCTTGAGCGACTGCGCGCGCAACTCGACCGCCATCGCAACGGCGACGCGGACGGCGTTCGACCGAACTCGGGCGGATCAAACTAGGGCGGGCGAGGGCGCGACTAGATCGGCGAGGGCGTCTCCCCGCCGTCGGGCACGCCATCATCATCGACGAGACGTTCGAGGCCGTCGGTGTCCTCAGCAGCCAGGAACAGCCGGCGCGCCGGGTAGTTGATCGTGATGCCCTCCGCGTTCAGGCGCGCGTGAATCCGCTTCACCATGTGATGCGTCACCATGCCGACGTGCCGCCGCGTCTGGGCCCTCACCTTGAGCAAGAAGTCGATGTTGGAGTCGCCGAAACGCTGATAGCGGAAGATCGGATCCGCGCCGTCGACGGCCTCGTCGATGTCGCGGATGATCCCGTCCAGCACCTCCAGGCAGATCGCCTCGACACGCTCAAGATCCTCTTCGTACGCCACGCCACAACTGATCGCGGCGTCGACGGGCGCACCAGCAGCGTCGAAGTTCGTCACCGTCGACTCCGCCAGCGCGTTGTTCGGGATGATGATGATGTTGTTGTCGAACGTGCGGATGCGGGTGGCGCGGAAGCCGATGTCCTCCACCCACCCCGACGGTCCGCCCGCGATATCGATAAAGTCACCAACGCGGATCGAGCCGTCCGAGAGCATGTACGAGCTCGCGAAGACGTTCGCCAGCATCGGCTGTAGCGCGAGCGCGAGCGCGAACCCGCCGATGCCGAGGCCCGCGAGCATCGGGCTGATCGAGATGCCGACCTGATCGAGGATCACCAGACCGCCGATACCGGCGATTGCCACGTTCAGCACGCGCCGGATCATCGGGAGCGACTTCTGATCCCAGTCGGTCGCCGTGCGCTGGGCGACCGATGCGCCGTACCACGTCAGCAGCGCCGAGAGCAGGCGCTGCGCGGTCACGATAGCGAGCAGCAGCGAGAGCGCGACCCAGGCGCCATCGATCAGGTCGCGGCGGTCATCGAGGTACGAGAGCACGCGCAGCCCGGTGAAGAGCCCCTCGACGACGATCAGCAGGATCAGCGGCATGCGCACAGCGGCGACGAGATCGTCGTCGAGTTTGGTCTGCGTGGCGTGCGTGTAGTGGTGCACGATGCGCCGAAGCAGCGCGGCGACGACACGAGCGACGACGATGCTGCCGAGGAAGATGCCCGCGGCGATCAGGGTCTCAACGACGCGCTCGTCCGCGAAGTCGAAGTCTTCAAAGTCCAGATTCATGGGTGCTCTCCCCTATCGCTCACCGTGAATCGTACCGAAGCGGGCGCTGAGTGGCAGTCAGCCGCCCGAATCCGTGCGACAGGCGATCACGATTCAGATATGATCTGGCGCATGTTTGCAACTATTGGTCACACCTTTGAACTGATGAAGATGAGTTGGCACGTCCTGCAGAAGGACCGCGAACTGATCTTCTTCCCGATCATGTCCACAGTCGCGATGTTGATCACCGTCGGTGGCTTCGCGCTCGTCGCGAACGCGACGGGGACGATGGGTCGCTACAACGACGTTCAGAACGAGGTCCCCGGTGCCACGATGACGGCCGGCGACGTCACGATGGGCATCCTGATCTTCTTCCTCACCACGTTCATCGGCATCTTCTTCAACGCCGCCCTGATCTCCGCCGCGCTTGAACGGCTGCGCGGCAGCGACCCGAACATTTCGTCCGGCCTCAGCCACGCCCTGCGGCACCTGCCCGCAATCATCGGCTGGGCGATCGTCGCGGCGACGGTCGGGCTGCTGCTACAGCTGTTGCGCAACATGGCGAAGGACAACTTCCTCGGCCAGATCGCCGTCTCGATGGTCGGTGGCGTCTGGGCGTACCTGACGTTCTTCGTGATTCCGGTGCTCGTCGCCGAGGAGCTTGGCCCGATCGCGGCCTTCAAGCGCTCCAAGGAGATGTTCAGCCGCACCTGGGGCCGCCAGTTCGCCGCCTCGTTCGGCTTCGGGCTCGTCTACATGCTCGCAGTGCTCGCCGCGCTCATCCCGTCGGCAATACTCTTCTTCATCCACCCCCTTCTCGGCATCGCCGGTGGCGCGTTCTTCTTCGCCATGGCGCTCGGCGGGGTGGCAGCGATGGAGGGCATCTTCAAGGCTGCGCTCTACCAGTACGCCGCCGGCGAGACGCCGACCGAGTTCGACCAGACAGCGCTGTCGGGCGCGTACCGCGCGCTCTAGCCGTCTGGCCGGTAGTCGAGGTCTAGCGAAACGTCGCTGCTGAAGTCCGGTGCTACTGAAGCTCGGCTGATTTCACGTCGATCAGGCCGTTCGTCGTACGCAACCGCAGCGGTGAGGCGCCGCCTGCGATGCGGCCGTTGATCGCCGCCGGGCCGCGACTGCCATCGAGGATCGCGAACTGCGAGCGCACCGAGCCGTTCTCCGCGACGGCATCGAGGGCGATCGAAGGCTGACCGGCGAGGTTGAGGATGATCGCGCCGTTCGTCGTCGCCATCTCGCTCTCACCGTCCTCGCCGATCTCGCCGTGGAAGTCGATCGAGGCGTTGTCGGTCAGGATCTTCACCGGTCCGCCGACGTGGTCGACGACCGAGACCGCAGCCGCGATCGTCTCGACGTCCAGCGCGCCGTGCTGATCGCTCACCATGACGCTGCCCTTGTTGTTGCGCACGCGCAGGTCCCCGTTGCCCCCGCGCACGCTGACGATGCCGTTCGTCGTCTCGATCGAACCGCCGCCGATTGGCCCCGCCTCGACGGTGACGTTGCTGTCGGTCGCCACGACCTCGAACTCGGTGCCGGCCGGCACGCGCACCCGCACCTCGGCACCGCCAGTGCGCACGAGCGAGAGCAGCGAGCGTTTGCGCTGCACGCGCACGCGCACGACGGCGCCGTCGAATGTCACGTTGTGCTCGTAGCGGTCCGAGTCGAACGTCCCCGTCACCAGCACGACACCCTCGATTGAGGTCGCGATGTTGATGTCCGATTCATCGACGATCAGCACCACGCGCACGGGGCGATCAACGGCGTAGCGGCTGTCGAGGCCGGACGACGCACCCTCAGAGCAGGCTGCGAGCAGCACGGCAGCAGTGAGCGCCACGAGGACGGGCAGGCGTTGCATCATGCCTCAGACGTTACGCGCGATCAGCGATCGGAGCTGCCAGCGTCGCGCCCCGATCTCACGAGCATCGAAGGATAGCGCCGCCACCGTCGTGAGCAGCAGGAACGCGCCGAGCAGCACCAGCAGATGCGAGATCGCGATCCCATCGTGCAGCACGGTGGCTGAATCGGAGTAGTAGAACGGGCTCAAGTAATGCAGCGGCTCCAGCGTCCCGTTCAGATTCGAGATCGAGTTGAGCAGGAAGACCGCGACCGTCTCACCCGCGACCAGCCCCAGCGCAAGTCCGCGCGTCGGCGTCAGCGTGGCAACGAGCAGACCGAGCCCGGCGCACGCGAGCATCAACGGCACTAGGTTGAACATCGCGCCGGCGAGTTGCATCGCGCCGAGGTCGCCGAGATCGACGAACAGCGACCCAATCACGATCCCGGTCGCAGCGAGCGCGCCGATCAGCAGCGTCGCGATCACCAGCCCGCCGACGCGCTCGATGAACAGCCGACGGCGAGAAATTGGCTGCGTGAGCAGCAGTTCGAGCGTCCCACTTTGCTCGTCGCTGCCGAAGAGGCTGGTGGAGGCGAACACCGCGTACATCGCGCCCACGAGCGGGACCCAGCTCATCATTTCCGTGGTCATGTAGCCGCGCGGCGTCGAGAGGTCGAGCTCCGCGTCGCCACCGAGGAATGATGCGTACCCTTCCGGCAGCTCAAGCTCAGCGAAGGTGTCTTGGAACAACGGGTAGAGCAGCACGATCAGCGCCGCGTAGGCGCCGATGCCCGCGCCGTACCAGATGACCTGCCAGCGCAGATCGCGCAGCGTCTTAAGCAGGATCGGCACTGGTCACGCCTTCCGCTTCACCCGCCGGCTCGTAGTAGGAGCGGAAGAGCTCCTCCAGGCTCAGCTCGTCCGTCTCCAGCCGCACGACGGTATGCGCCGCCAGCCGCTTGACGACGGCGTCCGTGTCGCCACTGACCTCCATCACCAGCGTCGGCCCGTCGAGCGAGACGACGGTGACGCCGTCCAGCGCGTCGAGACCATCGAGCGCGGGCGGACCGTCGAAGGTCACGATGAAGCGCTGCGGCGCCAATCGCTGGCGTGCCGCAGGCTCCAGCACGTCCAGCACGCGCCCATCGCGCAGCATCGCCACGCGGTCGCAGACCTGCTCCACTTCCGCGAGCAGGTGCGATGAGAAGAAGACCGTGCGGCCATCCATCGCGACCTCGCGCAGCAGCACGTGCGTCTCCTCCTGCGCCAGCGGATCGAGCCCCGTCGTCGGCTCGTCCAGCACCACCAGTTGCGGCTGCGCCATCAGGGCGAGCACGATGCCGACCTTCTGCCGGTTCCCCCGCGAGAGCGTGCCGATGCGGCGCGTCGGATCGAGTCCGAGCCGCTCAATCAGCTCGTCGCGATAGCCTATGTCGACGCCATCCGGGCGCAGCGAGGCCAGCAGTTCGAGGTAGTGCAGCCCGGTCATCGTCTCGTACATCTCGGGGTCATCGGGTACGTAGCCGATGCGGCGGCGGGCCTCGATCGGTTCGCGCTGCGCGTCGAAGCCGTGGATCAGCGCGCGTCCGGACGTCGGGCGGATCAGGTCGAGCAGGATGCGCAGGGTCGTCGTCTTGCCCGCGCCGTTGGGGCCGAGGAAACCGAAGATCTGGCCGCTCTCAACCGTGAGGTCGACGCCATCGAGCGCCCGAACGTCACCGTAGTTCTTCGCGAGCTGCTGAAGTTCAATCGCCGGCATCACGACCCTCCGCCGCGCATCACTCGCCGCCGAGTACGGCAAGCGCGCGCTCGAACTCCTCGGGCGTATTCACATTGTCGAAGGAACGGCCGTCGGGGTCAGCGGCCGACCATCCCTCCGGCGCAAGACGTTCGGCCCCTAGATCGTCAGCGACGGCCATGATCCGACGTTCGCCGTCCTCGATACGGCGATCGATCGTCTCCAGCGCGTCGCGCCGAAATACGCTGCAGAGCGGCTGCGGGCGATCGAGGTGCATCGGCACGACGATACGACGCCCGGTCGTCGCACGGCCGGCGAGCAGGCGCAGCAGCGAGGGTTGCAGGAACGGCATATCCACAGCGACCACGAGCGCGGTCTCGTTTGCTGCGTGTCGCAAACCGGCAGCGATGCCGATCAGCGGGCCCTCGCCCTCGACCGGATCCTCGATCACCGTCGTCGAGACGGCAGATTCGTGCGCGGGCAGTCGCTGGCCGGGCGCGTGCACGATCACGATCTCGGCGGCGACCTCTGATAGCACCGCCATCGTGCGCTGGAGCAACGTCTGCCCCGCGAGCATCAGCGACGCCTTGTCGCTGCCCATGCGGCTGGAACGTCCGCCCGCGAGCAGAATCGCGGACACCGCAGACTCGTCGGGTGGAGGCGTCGTCACGAATCGCTATCCCGGCCGCGCGTCGCATGCCATCCCACGGTTTGCATCGCGGGTCGCGACTTCGTGATCATATGCGCGTGGAACTGTGGGACGCACTCAACCTCGGCGCTGACGCCGCTCACGCCCCCTCCGTTGTCGCCATCGTCGGCGGCGGCGGCAAGACGAGCACGCTCTACCGGCTCGGCCGCGAGGCGGAACAGCGAGGCCAGCGCGCGATCCTTGCCGGCACCGCGCGATTCACGCCCGCCCCCGCCGCGCAGATGCCCCCGATCGTGCGTGGCGAGGAGCCGCAGATCGTCGGCAAGATCGAAGATGCGCTGCGCGCGTCGACGGTCGTCGTGGCCTCGCCGCACGACGAATCGCAGGGCCGGCTCTCCACGCTCTCGGTCGAGACCGTCGACGCCTGCGCCGCGATTGACGGGATCCGCCTGATCGCGCTCGAGGCAGACGGCAGCAAGATGCTGCCCTTCAAGGCGCCGGGCGATCGCGAGCCGGTCGTGCCTTCCTCCGCGACGCACGTCGTCAGCGTCGTCGGTTCGGACGCGATCGACGCGCCGCTCGACGACGATCACGTACATCGCCCCCAGCGCGTCCGCGAGATCGTGGGCGCCGACGCGGCGACCTGCACGGTCGATGTGCTCGCCCGCGTGCTCGCCAGCACCGAGGGCGGCCGCAAGAACGTCGGCGATCGCGAGTTCGCGGTGCTGGTGAACAAATGTGATCTCGCACCGCTGCGCGCGACGGAGCTGGGTCACGCCCTGCGCGAGGCCGGCGTTCCGCGCGTGATCCTCGCCTCATTGCGCGACGCAGAGAATCCGGTGCACGAGCTGCTCATCTAGCCGCCCGCGCAAATGTGTGGCGGCGCACGGAGCCGCGACGCCACCCTCGGTACACTTCTCTCATCGGCTAGCACCAATCGGGGAGCACTCACCATGACCGCACTGACCGAATTTCGCGCGTCCAAGGACCAGTTCTTCGGCAGCGACCACCAGTCGCCACTGACTCCTCCGCAGCAGGAGATCTTCAGCGGACTCAACTACTACGACGAGAGCCCGACCCTTGCCTACGAGATCGAGCCGCAGCCGTTCGACGTCCAGGAGACGATCGAGATGCAGACCAGCACCGGTGACGTTGCGTCGTACGTGCGCTGGGCGCGCATCCATTTCGATGTCGACGACAGCCCCGCTGAACTAACGGTCTTCCGCGACGCGCAGTCGGGTTCGCTCTTCCTCCCGTTTCAGGATGCGAACGCGGGCAGCGAGACGTACGGCGCGGGGCGCTATCTGGAGGTCGAGGCGCTGCACGACGGCAAGCTGCACGTCGACTTCAACTACGCCTACAACCCCTACTGCGCCTACAACGAGATGTGGTCCTGCCCGATTCCGCCCGGCGAGAATCGACTCACCGTCGCGATCGCGGCCGGCGAGCGGACGTTCGACATTCACAATCCGTAGCCGAGCGCCGTACCCGCTCCAATAGCCGCATCCCCGGCTCCCCTATGATCGCGGCATGAGCGCCGACGATACTTTCACAGGCACCGCCAGCTACTACGCCCGCTACCGACCGCGCATCCCGCAGGCCGTCTATGACGCCGTCGCCAGCGCGTTCTCCCTCGATGGCAGCGGGCGGCTACTCGATGTCGGCTGCGGCACGGGGCTGGTCGCGGTCGCGCTGCACGATCGCTTCGAGCGGGTCGCCGCCATCGACGTCAGCGCGCAGATGCTCGACGTGGCCCGAGAAGAGGCTCGCCGCGCGGGTGCCGCGACCATCGACTGGCACGAGTTGCCCGGTGAATCGATCTCGGCCGCGCTGGGGACGTTCCGGCTCGTCACCTGCGCGGACGCGCTGCACTGGATGGACGGGGATCGGGTGATCGCGCTCTGCCACGAGCGCATCGAGCCCGGTGGCGGCATCGCGCTGCTCACCGCCGGCTCACCGCTCGGCACCGGCGCGGGCGACCTGCCATGGCAAGAGGCGGCACGGAGACGATTCAGCGCTGGCTTGGCCCCACGCGGCGCGCCGGCAGCGGCTATTCGCAGCAGTCGACGCGCACGTGGCAGGAGATCCTCGCCGCATCGCCGTTCGTCGCAATCGACGAAGGGGCCGTCACGAGCGCCCTCGACTGGAGCTTCGAGCAGGTGCTCGGGAACCTCTATTCGACCTCGTACGCGAACCGAAGTCTGCTCGGCGACGACCGCGAGCGGTTCGAGGACGATCTGCGGGCGCAGCTTGCACGGGCCGAACCGTCCGGCCACTTCGAGCGCGAGATCGAGTCGAGCTGGATCATCGGCCGCGTCGCACCCTGACGCAGCGCAAGCAAGACGGAGCGGGCGTGACGCTGTGGGTGGCGCGGCGCGGATGGTAGGGTGCTTCCCAAGCGGGCTCGCGAAAGCCCTCGGAGGGCACTCTTGACCGTCTATCTCGTGCTGCTGTTCGTGCTGCTGCTGCTGTCCGCGTTCTTCTCCAGCTCAGAGACCGCGTTCCTCTCGTTGGAGCGCGTCCAGCTCGAACACTACGTCCGCGAGGAGCATCCCGGCGCCAAGCGCGTCGCGGCGCTGCTCGACAACCCGCAGCGGCTGCTCTCCGCGATCCTGCTCGGCAACAACCTCGCGAATACCGGTGCCGCAGCCGTCGGCACGGTGATCGCGGCCGACCTCGTCTCCGAGGGCCAGGCGGCGCTCGCCGCGACGCTGGTGATCACGGTGCTGCTGGTGATCTTCGGTGAGATCGGCCCCAAGACGTACGCGCTGCACCACAACTTCATGCTCACGCGCTGGTACGCGATGCCGCTCACGCTCTGGGCGCGGCTGCTGAGGCCGGCGATCGTGGTCTTCGACATGGCCGGCCGCATGATGGTCGGGCCCGTGGCCGCGCGCGGTAGCTCCAGCGGCGCGCTCTCGCTCGGCGAGCTGCGCACGGCGATCGTGCTCGGCGCCGAGAGCGGAACGCTCGACGAAGATGAGTCCGACATGCTGCTCGGTGCGCTGACGCTGCAGGAGCGCCCGGTACGGCGGATCATGGTGCACCGGGTGAATATGGTCGCGATCGAGGACACCAGCCCGCTCACCGAGGTCTCGGCCGTGATGGCGGAGCACGGCTACCTGCGCCTGCCGGTCTTCTCCGGCGACCCCGACGCGATCGTCGGCTACGTGCATGTCAGCGACGTCAACGCCTCGACGGCGGACGGCGATCTCTCTCGTCCCGTGCGCGAGGTGATGCGGCTGGCCGTTTTCGAGTCTGAATTGACCTCGATCGCCCGCGTGCTAGAGCAGATGAAGCGCCACGCGTCGTACATGATCATCCTCGTCGACGAGTTCGGCGCGACCGCCGGACTGGTGACGCTGGAAGACATTCTCGAGGAACTCGTCGGTGAGCTGCAGAGCGAGAGCGGCGACGAGCCCGGCGCGCCCGACATCCACATCGCGGGCTATCGCGTCGTCGAGGGCGTGCGCAGCCTCGCCGATCTCGGCGACGAGCTGAGCGCCGACTTCACGCACCCGGAGGCGGAGACCGTCGGCGGACTAGTGCTCACGCACCTGCGGCATTTTCCGAAGCCCGGCGAGACGGTCGATTACGGCGGCTACCGCTTCACGGTCAACGATGCCGACGAGCGCCGCGTGATCCTTGTCGCCGTCGAACGCATCGCCGCGGTGGCCGAGGCCGACGACGACGGCGAGTAGCGTGAGCGACGCAGCGTCGCCGCCAATCGAGGCCGTGATCTTCGACTGGGGCGGCACGCTCGCCGACTACGCCGTAATCGAGATGGAAGACATGTGGCGGCTCGCCGCGCACCACCTCGCGCCCGACGACGGCGACGCGATGGTGGCGAAGCTCGTGGCGGTCGAAGAGGCCTGCTGGGAGCGCTGCGCGACCGATCAGCGCGCCTTCACGCTCGCCGATCTGCTCAACGAGGCAACGTCCGACCTCGGCGTCGACATCGCGGAAGCCGCCTTCGAGCAGGCCGCGACGCACTACCTCGATAGCTGGACGCCGCACATCCGCCACGACCCGCACGCCGCCGAGACGCTGCGCGCTCTGCGCGAGCGCGGGCTGCGCATCGGCCTGCTCTCGAACACCCACTGGCCGCCCGCGTTCCACGACCGCTTCCTCGAGCGCGATGGCCTCGACGGGTTGATCGATGCACGCCTCTACACCAGCGAGATGGAGTTCATGAAGCCGCACGCATCGGCGTTCGCGGCGGCGCTTGCAGCCGTCGATGTCGAGAGCCCGCGCCGCGCCGTCTTTGTCGGCGACCGACCGTTCGACGATATCCACGGGGCGCAGGCCGCCGGGATGCGCACCGTGCTACGACCGAACGGCGAAGTGCCCGCATACGACGTCACCGCCGATGCGGAGATCGCCGCCCTCCCCGAGCTGGTGGCGCTGATCGATGACTGGGGCACGCGCGACTGGCGAAGCTCCGCCGAAGCGCGCTAGGGTTGCGAGGCAGCCGCGGAGGCCCCGATGGAACTCGACCCCGACGCCCAACATCCCCTGCTCGTCACCACCCAGTGGCTCGCCGGTCAGATCGACAACCCTGAACTCGTCCTGATCGACTGCGGCGAACCTGTCGCCTACCGGCGCGCACACATCCCCGGCGCGGTCAGCATCTCGCACCACCCGTACCTCAAGGGCGCCAACGACTCGAAGCTGGTGATGGAAGCCGACGAGTTCGAGCCGCTGATCAGCCGCCTCGGCGTCTCGAACGACAGCGAGGTCGTGCTCTACGACGACAACTCCTCGCTTCACGCCGCCCGCGTCTGGTGGGTGCTGGAGCGCTTCGGGCACACGAACGTGCGGGTCGTCGATGGCGGCTTCAACGCGTGGCTCGCCGAGGGGCGGATGCTCACCTCCGAAATCCCGCGCCCGGAGCCCGGCACGTTCAAGGCAACCATCGACAACTCGCACCTCTGCACCGTCGACGCGCTCAAGGCCGACGTCGAAGGGCCCGCGACGCTGCAGGTCTGGGACGTGCGCTCCGATGGCGAGTGGGACGGCTCGGCCGGCCGGGGCAACGACCGCGTTGGACACGTCCCTGGCGCGATCCACCTCGAGTGGCTGAAGCTCTTCGGCGGCCCGCCGGCACGTCGCTTCCGGCCGCTCGACGAGATCCGGCAATTGCTCGTCGACGCGGGGCTGAACCCTGAAGCGCAGACGGTCAGCTACTGACAGGGCGGAATTCGCGCGGCAGTTGCCGCGTTCGTACTGCGCATGCTGGGCAATGACTCGGCGCTGAACTACGACGGCTCGATGGGCGAATGGGCCAACCGCGAGGACACTCCTCTGACGGTCGACTGACCGACGCTCAGTCGACATCGCCACGGAGATTCGATCGATCCTCGTTCGTGAGCGTCGACACTGCGCCCTGACGTCTCGCATCCGAAGCTATAGGCGACGACGTTTTCGCGGTAATCGGCGCTACCTTGCGCCATAATGACCGTGGTTGTCGCGAGGCTCGGCCGGATCCGCCGAGGATGTGAGGCTGTCATGGCGAACGAGAACACCCCACTCGGCGCGAACGTGCCGCTCGCGATCCGGCTCGCCGAACCCTCGGAGCTGGACACGGCCGAACGCGCCCCGGCCGAAACGCCGCCGATCGTGCCGACGGATGCCGACGCCGACGTCCCTTCCGTGACCTTCTCGCCGTCCGAGGGTGCGAACTGGTTCTTCCTGCAGGCTGCCCAACACCTCAGCATCAACAGCGAGGTCGTGGAGCTGCTGAAGAGCCCGTGGCGCGAGCTGCACGTCGAGATCCCGGTGCACACGGAGGACGGCCACCTGCGCGTCTACTCCGGATTCCGCGTCCAGCACAGCGGTGCCCGCGGACCGTACAAGGGGGGCGTCCGCTTCCACCCGCTGGCCGACCTGGACGAGGTGCGTGCCCTCGCCGCGCTGATGACGTGGAAGACCTCGATCATCGATATTCCCTTCGGGGGTGCAAAGGGCGGCGTACAGATCGACCCTCGCTCGGTTCCCACGAGCGAACTGCAGCAGGTGACACGCGGCTACCTGGAGAACATCGCCCACCTGCTGGGCGTCTACCGCGATGTCCCCGCACCGGACATGGGCACCGACGCCCAGACGATGGCGTGGATGATGGACTCCTACGGGAAGCGCTACGGGTACGCGCCCGGCATCGTCACCGGAAAGCCGATCGCGATGGGTGGCTCGTACGGTCGCACCGAGGCGACCGGGCGTGGCGTCTCGCTGATCGTGCGCGACACGCTGGAGACGATGGGGCGCGACCCCGCGAAGATGCGCGTCGCGATCCAGGGCTTCGGTAACGTCGGCTCCTACTCCGCGAAGTACCTCAGTGAGCTCGGCTGTCCCGTCGTCGCGGTCTCCGACGTGCGCGGCGGGATCCACAATGCCGACGGCCTCGACATCGACGCAGTGATCGAGCACGCGGCGCGCACCGGCAGCGTCGTCGAGATGCCCGGCACCGACCCGCTGCCCGCCGACGAAGTGCGCAGCGCCGACGGCGCGCTGGTCGCGAGCGGGCTGCTCGGCGTCGACTGCGACGTGCTGATTCCGGCGGCACTCGGCGAGGTGATCAACGCATCCAACTGGGAGAACGTGCAGGCGTCGATCATCATCGAGGCCGCGAACCACCCGGTGACTCCGTATGCCGACTACCAGCTCTCGAAGCGCGGCACGGTGGTCGTCCCGGACATCGTGGCCAACGCCGGCGGCGTGCTCGTCTCGTACTTTGAGTGGACTCAAAACATCCAGCAGCATCGCTGGAGCCTCGAACAGGTCAACAGCGAGCTCGAGCGCATGCTCTGCGACGCCTACACGAACGTCCGCAAGCTCGCCCACGACGAGGGCGTCGCGCTGCGGACGGCGGCGTTCATGGTCGGCGTCGAACGCGTCGTTGAGGCGCTGGAGCTGCGCGGGCTGGTCCCCGCCAACGGCGCGCACCACGAGGACTAGCGGCGACTCGCCACCGGCGGGCTAGCTGCCGGCTGCCACGCTCCCAGTCCGCGCGGCGATGATCTCGCGACGCCGTCGTTCGGCGTCGGCGGCCACGACGAGCATCGCAGCGAGCAGGGCAACCCCGACAACGGCGAGCATGGTGAACATCGGGCCTGTGCCCGCGTTCTCCGCGACCGCGCCCGCGATCGTGCCGGCGAACGAGCCGAGACCGAACGTCATGAAGAACGAGACGCCGAAGGCGCGACCGGCCGCGCGGTCCGGTGCGTAGTCGGCGATCAAGCCGTTGAGTATCGGCTGCTGCGAGAAGTTGGTGACGACGAAGCCGATCGAGACGAGGATCAGCACGAGCCCCGTCGTCGATGCCATCAGCGCCAACATCAGCGGGTTCACCGCCATGATCGGGAGCGCCGCGCGTTCGACGGGGATGCGATCGCTGAGCACGCCGCCCATGATCTGCCCCGGCACTGCCGCGAGCAGCACGATCGTCGCCATCGCTCCCGCGACAGCCTCCGGCGTCCAGCCGAAGATCGTGAAGCCGATGTTCTCCTGCAGGTGGGCGACAAGGAACGTCAGCGCGCCGCGGTAGATGAAGCCCATGCCGATGGAGACGATGAAGACGAAGAGCAGCGGTCGCGTCGTCCATCGACGTTCGGCTGGCGGCGCGGTGCGCGGCAGCCCGCTCTCGGCTGCGGCGGCAGGCGCGACGGCCCCGGCCGCGCTGGCGGCCTCCGACTCGGCGCGCGTCGGCGCGATGCGCCAGACGGTGAGCGACACGACAGCGGCGAACGCGGCATAGACGAGGTACGCCTCGCGCCAGCCGAAGACGATCGCGATCACGGTGCCGATCGCCGGCGCCAGCGCCACGCCGAGGTTGCCCGCGATGCCGTGCACCGCGAAGGCCAGCCCGCGACGCCGCTGCACCGTCGAAACCATCGATGTGCCCGCCGGGTGGTAGAGCCCCAGCGCCGCACCAAGCAGCGAGAGCGTGACCGCGAGCACCGGCAGCGTGGGCGAGAGCGCGACGAGTAGCGCGAACCCAGCGGCAGCGGCAGTGCCGACGGCCATCACGGCGCGCGGCCCGTAGCGGTCGGTGAGATATCCGGAGGGCAGCGCCGTCGCGCCGAAGGTGAACGTCCCGACGTTCACGATCAGGCCCATCACGGCAAGATCCGCACCGAATTCGAGGCCGATGCGTAGCAGCAGCGCGGCGAAGGTCAATTCGAGGCCGTGGGTCGTCGCATGCGCGAGCGACGCCGAGACGATCACGCGCCGTTCCATGCTCTCCCCTCCCCGGTGGCCCTGGCTTGCGAATGGCTCAGGCTAGCACGCACCTGCATCAGGCTCTGCCTGCGCCAGACGCAGAGAGACCCCGCCGGCCCGGCGGGGTCTCTCTCGCTCAATCGCCGCTTGTGGACGTCGATCGCTAGGCGTTCGCCGCACCCGCCGGTCGATCACCGCTCGGCGGCACGAGGCCCTTGAAGATCGTCTCCGGCGCCCGCTCGAAGAGCGAGTCGAGGTCCCACGGACCATCCGAGAAGATCTGACGCTCCTCAACAATGTCGCTGTAGAGCGTGATCTGGTACCCACTCGCACCAACGACGCGGCTGGAGACGTTCGCACCCGCATCGGAGGCGAGGTAGACGACGACCGGTGCAACGTTGCCCGGATCCCGCTCACCCATCTCGGCGCTCTCGCTCGGCGCGTCGCCGTCTCGAGTTGCCGCAGCGTTCGCCAGACCGCGGTCGGTCATGCGCGTTGCCGCTCCGGGAGCGATCGCGTTCGAGGTCACGCCGTAGCGTGCCAGCGCGTTCGCGCACGACTTCGAGAAGCCGATCAGACCGGCCTTCGCCGCCGCGTAGTTCGGCTGTCCCGCCGAGCCGTTGATGCCGGCGCCGGAGCTGAAGTTGATCAGCCGCCCGCCGTCACGCGTCTGACGCCAGTGGATCGAGGCGAAGTGCGTCGTGTTGTACGTGCCCTTGAGGTGCACGCGAATCACCGCGTCCCACTCGTCCTCGGTCATGTTGAAGATCATCCGCTCGCGCAGGATGCCCGCCACGTTGACGAGGATGTCGAGCTTGCCGTACTCGTCGATCGCCTGCCGCACGAGGCCCTCGGCCTGACGGTGGTCTGCGACGTCGGCGTGGTTCGCCTGCGCTTCACCACCGCCTGCCTTGATCTCCTTCACGACCTCATCTGCCGGTGATTCGTCGGTGCCCTGACCGTCGACAGAGCCGCCGAAGTCGTTGACCACGACCTTCGCGCCCTCTTTACCCATCAGCAGCGCGATGCCACGGCCGATGCCGCGACCGCCGCCGGTCACGATTGCTACTTTCCCGTCCAGGTGTCCCATGTTGGTTTTCCCCAATCCGCGCGCGCATCGTAGCCGAATCAGCGCCCTCGTGAAACATCGCGTATCTCGTGTCACCAGCGACAACGAGGAAGGGGCGGCCAGATGGCCGCCCCTTCCTCGTGAAACAGAATGCGGACGCGGTTCACCCGCCCTTGTGGATCACGTAGATCATGTTCCCGTCGGGATCCTGGAAGCCGCGATACCGGAATCCACCGGGGTCACCAACGGAGTCATGGACAAACGTGACTCCGCGCGACTCCAGTTCGCTCCGCGCCCCCTCGTAGTCGTCGACCTCAAACGCGAGATGGTCGATGCCCACCGGGTTGTCCGACATCGCCGCGTCGCGACCGACGTCGCCCGTGGCTTCCGTCTTGAATACGTAGAGCGCGACATCGCCGAGGCTCGGCGAGAAGCCGCCCGCACCTTCAGCAAGCGGCGCGGCCTCCATGCCGAGCACGGTCGTGTAGAACTCATAAGCGCGCGGGATGTCGGTCACCGCGACGCCGACGTTGTCGAGTCGTTTCAGCATCGGGAGCCCTACAGCCCGTTCTCGTCGCAGACCGCCTGGTCGTAGAGGATATTGCCGGTGAACTGCTGCGGCTCCTGCTCGCAGATCCAGACCGTCGCCTTGCCCATGGCGTCGGCGCTCTCGAACTCAAGCGTCGGGTTGTCCGGGTCGTTCCCCGCGAAGAGGTTGCCCGGCGTTTTGATGCGGCCCTCAGGCGAGAGCACGTTCATCGCGATCTTGTCGTCCTGAAGCTGCCACGCCTGGCCCTGCGAGAAGCGCTCGATCGCGGCCTTCTGGCCGCCGTAGAAGATGTCGCCACCCGGTCGCTTCGACATGTCGTACGGTCCCGGGCCGGGGAAGATCGCGCCCCGCGACGAGATGTTGACGATGTGGCCACCACCGTTCGCCTTCATGTGCGGGATCGCCGCCTTGATCGTCTGGATCGGCGCGACGAGGTTGATCGTGAAGCTGAGATCGATGTGCCGGTCCTGCACGGTGTCGATCTCGCCGGGAACGAAGATCGCCGCGTTGTTGACGAGGATGTCGATGCGACCCCACTCGTCGATCATCTTCTGGACCGCGCCGTTGATGCTCTCCGGGTCGCGCAGGTTGAGCACGACCGCGACGGCGTCACCGCCGGCATCAGTGATCTCCTGCGCCACCGAGTGAATCGTGCCCGGCAGCCGCTTGTCCTTCTGCTCCTCGGTCCTCGCGGCGACGCCGACCTTCGCGCCAGCCTGTCCGAGGTATTTCGCAATGTCGGCGCCGATGCCACGGCTCGCGCCTGCGACCAGCGCAACTTTCCCATCGAGTGACATCCGTCACCTCCGCGTCTCTCACTACAGCAATTCTCAATTCGGCGGACGGATAGTCCGCTGCCGGGCGTCAGAAGCGCAAGCGAACCGGCGCGCCGTCGATCAGGCGACGGTCAAGCGACGTGGGCGGGGCGCAGCGCCTGCGCTTCGAGATTGAGCAGCCACTTCTTGCGCTCGATCCCGCCGCCGTACCCGGTCAGCGCGCCCTTCGAACCGACGATGCGGTGACAGGGCACGATCACCGAGATCGGGTTGCATCCGTTGGCCGCACCGACCGCCCGCGAGGCCGTGGGCTTGCCCACCGCCTCCGCGATTTCACCGTACGAGGCGGTCTCGCCGTACGGCACATCGAGCAGCGCCCGCCAGACGCGACGCTGGAAGTCGGTACCGCGCGCGGCCAACGTCAGGTCGAACGCGGTGCGTTTGCCGTCGAAGTATTCGCAGAGCTGCGCCGAGGCAGCGGCGAGCGCGCCTGCGTCCTGCACCGCTGACTCGCCCGACTCCGCTTCGAGCGCCGCGATGCGCGACACGCGATCGCGGTCGAGCTTCGCGTCGATGAAGTCGAGCCGGTGGATGCCAGCATCGGACGCGCCGATGAAGACCGGGCCGAGCGGCGATTCGATGATGTCGTAGTAGCTCACGAAGCTCACTCCGTCGGGGGAGGACGGCAGATTACGTCGGAACCGCGATCCGCGCGAGCCTGCGGCTGGCCGCGTTGACATGCCCGACCGCGCGGCCGATGCTGCCGGCCATGACCTCTGACACCTCTGCTCAGCCATTCTCAGTCGTACACGCCGACGCCGCGGAGGCGGGCGTCTTCGATATCGAACGCGAAACGATCGAGGCGGCGGGCGCGACGCTCACGCTCACCCGCTCATCGAGCGAGGGCGAACTGATCGAGAACCTGCGCGAGGCTGACGCGGTGCTGGTCGGCGCAGCACCGATCACGCGCGCCGTGGTCGAGGGGATGCCTCGCTGCAAGCTGCTGATCCGCTACGGCGTTGGCCTGGACACGCTCGACATTCCCGCCGCCACAGACCACGGCATCGTGGTCGCGCACTACCCGGACTTCTGTCAGCCGGAGGTCGCGAACCACGCGACGATGATGCTGCTCGCGAGCGCGAAGAAGCTCACCGCCCTAGACCGCGCCGTGCGCGATGGGCGCTGGCGTCCCGGGCCGCTCTCGCCAATGCAATCGATCCACGGTCAGACGCTTGGGCTCGTCGCGTTCGGCAACATCGCGCAGGCGTTCGCGCCGCGGGCGCAGGCGCTGGGGCTCGACGTGATCGCGTTCGACCCGTACGCCTCCGATGACGCCTTCGGCCCGCTCGGCGTCGAGCGCGTTGCGACCCTCGATGCACTGCTGCGACGCTCCGACTACGTCTCGTTGCACACGCCGCTGACGCCGGACACGCAGCACCTGATGAGCAGCGAACAGTTCGCGACGATGAAGTCCTCAGCGTATCTGATCAACACCTCGCGCGGCCCGGTCGTCGATGAGGCTGCGCTCGTTGCGGCCCTCGAAGCCGGCGAGATCGCCGGTGCGGGCCTCGATGTCTTCGAGCAGGAGCCACTGCCTCAGGAGTCGCCGCTGACGACGATGGACAACGTGACCCTTGCCCCGCACTCCGCCTCGTTCTCGGACTACGCCTTCGACACGATGAAGCAGCGCATCGGAGACACCGTCGCCGAGCTGATGAACGATCGCTGGCCGGACGCCGTCGCGACCGTTGCGAACCCGGGCGTGACGCCCCGCGCCCCACTGCCCGCCCGCTAACATCGACGCGCCAACTTAGCCACGCGCCAAGAGACCCAGACGCGAACGCAGAGGAGCGAACCATGAGGCCAAATCACGTGCTGCGAGCATGGCGGGACGGCGGCCAGACCGTCGGCGCCTGGCTCTCAATCAACTCGTCGTTCGCCGCCGAGACGATGGCGCATCAGGACTTCGACTGGCTCTGCGTCGACACGCAGCACGGCCTGATCGACTACCCCGATGCCGTGCACATGTTGCAGGCGATCTCGACGACGGAGACGATCCCCTTCGTCCGCGTCGGCTGGAATGATCCGATGATGATCATGAAGTACCTCGATGCCGGTGCGTACGGGATCGTCGTGCCGCTCGTGAACAACCGCGAGGAGGCCGAACGCGCCGTCTGGGCCTGCCGCTACCCGCCGCAGGGCGGCCGCTCTTCCGGCCCGGCACGCGCGACGATGTACGCAGGCAGCGACTACCAGCGCGACGCGAACGACGAGATCGCCTGCATCGTGATGATCGAGACCGCCGAGGCGCTGGAGAATCTGGACGAGATCATGTCGACACCGGGCGTCGATGCGGCATACATCGGACCCTCCGACCTCGCCTACGCGATCGGGATGGAGCCGACTGGCGACAACAGCAACGCGGAGCACGTGGCGACGGTGGAGCGCATCTACGAGGCGGCGAGGAAGCACAACGTCGCGCCCGGCATCCACACCGGCAGCGTGGAGTACAGCGCGCGCTGGCTGAAGATGGGCTTCCAGATGGTCACGCTGGGTGGCGACCGCGGGTTCCTGGCGCAGCGCGTGGCCTCCGATCTGCGCGACGTGCGCGAGCAAACCGGCGCGACCGCGATCGACCCCGGGGCCTAGCGATGCCAACGATCACCCCACAGGCCCTGCGCGACTTCGTCGCCGCGACGTTCGTAGCCGCCGACGTGTCGCAGGCCGACGCCGAGGCAGTCGCCGAGCACCTCGTCGAGGCGAATCTGAAGGGGCACGACTCGCACGGCGTGGTGCGCGTGATCTGGTACCTGCAGGCCGTGAAGGACGGCCTCACGGTCCCGGGCGCTGCGATCACAATCGAAAAGGAATCTCAGACCACGGCGCTGATCGACGGCGGCTGGAACTTCGGCCAGATCGTCGCCCGCGAGGCGATGGCGATGGCCGTCATGAAGGCTCAGCAGTCCGGCGTCGGCATCGTGGTCGCGCACCAGTCGAACCACGTCGGCCGCGTCGGTGCGTACGCGGAGCAGGCGGCCGCCGCATCGATGATCGGCATGGCGACGGTGAACAACCACGGCGGCGGCCACCTCGTCGCGCCCTTCGGCGGCAGCGAGCGCCGGCTCTCGACGAACCCGATCGCGTACGCCTTCCCCACATCGGACGGCTCACCGCCGTTCGTGCTCGACATGGCGACCTCCGTGGCCGCCGAGGGCAAGATGCGCGTCGCCCGCAACAAGGGCGCGGCCGTGCCCGACGGCTGGCTGCTCGACGCCGACGGCAAGCCGACGACGAATCCCGAAGGGCTCTACGGCCCGCCGCCGGGTGTGATCCTGCCGCTGGGCGGTGCCGCCGGACACAAGGGCTTCGGCCTCTCGATGGTCGTCGAACTACTCGCCGGGGCGCTCTCCCCCGCCGGCACCAGCCGCCCCGACCCGGAGCGCGGCGGCAACGGCATCTTCGTGATGGCGCTCGACCCGGAGCAGTTCGGCGGGGTCGAGGCGCTCACCTCCTCGTTCGGAGTGCTCGTCGACTGGGTGAAGCGCCCGCCCTATCAGGACGGCGTGGACGAGGTGCTCGTCGCGGGCGAGCCGGAGCGACGCACGCAGGCCGCGCGCGAGGCGGACGGCGTGCCGCTCGACGACGCGACGTGGGAGCAGCTCGTGGAGGCTGCGGCCTCCGTCGAAGTCGTCGCGCCCACGCTGTGAGCCCGCACAAGGCTAAAGAAGATGCCGTGCAGGGCTCGTTGCTGGAGCCGTCGAGCGGCCGCGAACTCGAGCAGGCCTGCGCCGAGCTGAGCGAGTCGCTCGGCCTCGAGGTACGACAGCAGCTCTACGTCGGCCGGCGCATCTGGGGCGCTCGTCGGCGCATCGACCTCGTACTGACCGACCGCGAGCAGCGGCGATCGCTGGGCATCGAGTGCAAGTACCAGGGCAAGCCCGGCACCGCCGAGGAGAAGATCCCGGCCACGATCGAAGACATCGCGGCGTGGCCGATCGATGGCGTCGTCTGCTTCACCGGCCCCGGCTTCAGCGACAACATGCGCGCGTTTCTGATGGCGAGCGGGAAGGCCGTGGAGCTGGCCGACCTGGAGACGTGGCTACGTCTCTACTTCGTCCTCTGAGGCGCGCTCCGTCACCTCGTAGTTCGTGATCACCAGCTCTGTGATGCCGACGCGCCGGTCACCGCGTGAGTTGATCATGCGACGCGCGGGCAATTCCTCAAGCCGGTAGTCGACGAAGTGGCGGCTGCCCTGGTAAAGCCCCTTGATGAACTCATGCGGCGAGTTCGAAATCATCACATGGACGCCGCGCTCTGAGAGCCGGTCGCAGAGTTCCTTCAGCCGCACCTGATCCTCACGACCAAAGTCGTCCGCCGTGTACGACGTGAAGCTGGACGTCTCCGAGAGCGGGTGGAACGGCGGATCGAAGTAGACGAAGTCGCCCGCCTGTGCTGACTCGCACGCCTGCTCAAAGTCGGCCTGCTGCAACGTCGCGGACTCCAGCGCCTTCGAGGCGGCGAGCAACGTCTCACAATCCTGGATGCGTGGGTTCTTGTAGCGGCCGTGCGGCACGTTGAACTCGCCTTTACGGTTCACGCGGTAGAGGCCGTTGTAGCAAGTCTTGTTCAGGAAGATCATGCGCGCCGCGATGTCCAGCGGCTCCTCTGGCCGCTCCGCGCGCACCGCGTAGTACAGCTCGGCGCGCTGCTCATCGTCGAAGGCGAGATAGCGCTCCTGGAGCGCGCCAAGCTTGCCGGCGAGGTCATCGACGTGGTCGCGGACGACCTCGAACGTCTCGATCAGCACCGGGTTGAGGTCGCTGAGGATCGCGGTTCCGGGGCGCTGCAGGCCAAAGAAGAGCGCGCCACCCCCGAGGAACGGCTCGAAGTACGTCGCACGGCCATCCGCGGGCGTCAGCGGCTGACGCGCGACGAGCACGTCGAGCATCTGGGTCTTGCCACCAGCCCACTTGAGGAAGGGTCGTGCTGCCGCGGTCATAGAACTACCGAGGTCATAGAACTGTCGGGGTCACAGAGCTGTCGGGGGCGCAGAGCTGTCGGGGGCGCAGGGCGGTCGAAATCACGGGGTGCTCGCCGAACCTTGGGGAGATTCGCGTGTGCGTCCAGAACTGTACGTCCTGAACGCTTATAGCCGACAGGGGCCGCCAACGTCGAGCGTTGGACCGCGCTGGGCCGGCACGCCGTCACAAACGAAACATATCGGAAACACGAGCGTAAATCACGGGAAACACCACAGCAGCATCCTTCTTCACATCATCGAGGAGACACAACGTCCTCGATCAATTGGGAGGCAACATGGATACAGGCGACACTGCCTGGATACTCACCAGTTCGGCACTGGTGCTCTTCATGACGCCCGGACTGGCGCTGTTCTACGGCGGCATGGTGCGCGGGAAGAACCTGCTCGCGATGCTGATGAAGAACTTCGCCGCGATGGGAGTCATCACCATCACGTGGATGCTGGTCGGCTACTCGCTGGCGTTCAGCGGGGATGTCGAGGGCTGGGGCATCGTCGGCAACCTCGACCTGTTCGCGCTCGGCGAGCTGAGCTCGGACAACAAGCTAGGTCTCGGCAGCGCGGTCCACGGGCTGACGGTTCCGGATAACGCGTTCATGGTGTTTCAGATGATGTTCGCCATCATCACACCAGCACTGATCGCCGGAGCGGTCGCCGAGCGAATGAAGTTCGGCGCGTGGGTCGCGTTCATCGCGATCTGGTCGATCGTCGTTTACGCACCGATGGCCCACTGGGTCTGGGGCGGCGGCTTCATCGCCACCGAGATCCAGGCGATCGACTTCGCAGGCGGACTGGTCGTGCACATCAACGCGGGAGCCGCGGCACTTGCGTTGATCCTCGTACTCGGCCGGCGCATCGGCTGGCGACAGAGCCCGATCCGACCCGGAGCATTGCCGCTGACGCTGATCGGCGCCGGCATCCTCTGGTTCGGCTGGTTCGGATTCAACTCCGGCTCGGCACTGGCATCCAACGGCGCGGCAGCGAACGCCTTTGTCACCACGCAGGTGGCGGCGGGCGTCGCGGCAACGACGTGGATCATCATGGAGCACTTCGTGAGCGGGAAGCCCACGACCCTCGGCTTCGCCTCTGGCGCGGTCGCAGGCCTCGTCGCGGTCACACCCGCGGCTGGGTTCATCAGCCCGATCTGGGCGCTCGTCATCGGCATTGCTGCCGGCGTGCTCTGCTACGGGGCGCTGCAGCTCAAGTTCAAGTTCAACTTCGATGACTCGCTCGACGTCGTTGCGGTTCACCTCGTGGGCGGCATCGTCGGCGCATTGCTGCTCGGCCTGTTCGCCGATGAGGCAATCGGTGGCGTGGACGGTCTGTTCTTCGGTAACTCGGAGCAGTTCGCACGTCAGCTCGCGTCGATCGTCGTCGCGTTCGCATACTCGTTCATCGTCTCCTACGCTCTGGCCGTTATCCTTGATCGCACGATCGGGATCCGCGCGTCGGAGGAAGAGGAGCGACAGGGCCTCGACCTCGCGCTCCACGAGGAGCAGGCGTGGGTGTTCACGGAGTAGATGAATGAAACTAATCATTGCGTACATCAACCCATTCAAGCTGGACGAGGTCCGCGACGCGCTGAAAGAAACCGGGGTGAGTGGCCTCTCGGCCAGCAACATCCAGGGCTTTGGCCGGCAGTCGGGGCACACGGAGACCTATCGAGGTGCCGAATACGAAGTTGACTTCGTACCAAAGGTGCGCCTTGAGGTGATGGTCGACGACACCCTCGCCCCGGCGGTGATTTCCACCATCGAGGAGACGGCGCGAACCGACTCCATCGGTGACGGCAAGATCGCCGTCGTAGCGCTGGAGGATGTGATCCGCATCCGCACCGGCGAACGCGGGGAGGACGCCATCTAGGCATCCCATCGCATTCGCGCTGTAGGCTGGGCCTATGCCCGACCTGACAGCACTGGATCGATTCTTAGAGGCGCGCCCGGCCATGGCCGAACGCGCCTCTTCGCGTGCCGGACTCGAGACGTGCCACGAACTCTCCGACGCGCTCGACGCCGGGCTCACGCAGCTCGCCGAGGGCCTGCAGCGCATCGCGATCGTCGCCGTCGGCGGCTACGGCAGACGCGAGCAGTGCCGCCACTCCGACGTTGACGTGATGCTGCTCGTCGAGGATGAAGATGCGTCATCGGACGCAACGCAGCAGGTGCTCTACCCGCTCTGGGACGCCGGGCTGAAGGTCGGCCACTCCGTGCGCACCGTCAGCGAGACGATGCAGGCGAGCGAGAACGTGGAGACGCTGACCGCGCTGCTCGACGGCCGGCTGGTCGCAGGCGACGCGGAACTCTTCGCCGCCTTCGAGCGCGAGCGCGCGCAGTTCGCGAAGCAGCGACGCGATGCGATGCGCGAGAACCTGGCGGAGCAACATCGCGAACTTGTCGCGCGCGAGCGCTGGCAGCTACAGCAACCGGAGATCAAGACCGGGCGCGGCGGCCTGCGTCAGCTCCAATCGATGCGCTGGATCGACACCGCCGATGCGCTCGTCGAGGGCCTGCCGGTGCCGCCGATCACGGAGGAACTCGCTGCGGCGCAAGAGGTGATCCTCGCCACGCGGAACGCACTACACACGCTCACGGAGCGACCGAACGACCGCTACCGGCAGGACCTCGCCGACGGCGTCGCAGACTGGCTCGAGACAACGCGCGCCGAGTGGACCCCTCAACTCTTCGCCGCGATGCGGACGATCGACGCCGAGGCGGTCCGTCGGCTTCGTGTCGAGACGGCTCCAGGGCGGCGCTGGTGGCGACGCGGCAAGCCCTCCTCAGACGATTCCGCTTCGCAGGTTGCGCCCACGCCCGAGCCGCTCGCAGACGACGCCAGCGACCTCGATCGACTGCGCGCGGTGCTGCGCGCTGATGACCAGCCCTCGCTCGACCCGCTGCCGCCGGCAGAGTGGCTGACGCGGCTGCTGCCTGAGTGGGACGTGCTGCGCGACCTGCCACACGTCGCGCCGTTCCACCTGCACCCGGTCGACACGCACACCGTGCGCGCGGTCGAGGAGGCGCGGTACGCGTGCCAGACGGACGAGGAAGGCACCGCCACCGACGCCGTCGCGGAGGCGCTCGCCAACGAGGACGAGCTACTGCTTGCGGCACTGCTCCACGACATCGGCAAGGGCCACGACGGCGACCACTCAGAGGTGGGCGCGATCATCACGGAGCGCTTCTGCTCGCGCGCCGGGCTCGACGCGGAGACGACGCGCCGGCTCACTGCCGTTGCGGAGCACCATCTGCTGTTGCCGACGGTCGCGACACGTCGCGACATCGCCGACCAGCGGGTGATCGATGAGACCGCATCGATCGTCGGTGACGCCCATACGCTGCACCTGCTCTACCTCGTCGCCGTCGCCGACTCCCGCGCCACCGGGCCGGACGTCTGGAGTGCGTGGAAGGCGCAACTGATGCGCTCGCTCTACGGGCGCGTGCTTGAGGTGTTGTCGGGCGAGGCGCCGGAGGCTGCCACCGCCGCACGCCTACGCCTGGAGGCGGTCGTCGACGCGCTCGCAGGCTCGTTCTCCCGCGAGAGCGTCGAGCAGCACCTACGCGACCTGCCGCCGAGCTACGTACTGAGCACGCCGCCGGAGACCGTGGGCGAGCACATCGCACTGATCACGGAGGCCGCCGGTGGTACCGCCGTGCGCCGCGACTCGCTGGGCACGATCGACCGCATCACGATCGTGACGCCGGACCGCCCCGGAACGCTCTCGCTGCTCGCCGGCACGCTCGCCGCCCATAACGCCAACGTCTTCGGCGGGGTCGCCCACACCCGCGACGACGGCACCGCGATCGATGTGATGCACGTCGGCGACGCGCTCGGGCGTGGCATCGACGAGCGTCGCTGGCAGCGCATCCTCGCGGCGATCCCGCAGGCGCTCAGCGGCGAGTTCGATGTCGACGAGCGGCTGGCCGCGACACGCGCGACGTACCACGCGGTGCCCCGTGTGCAGACGGCGACGACCGTGCAGGTCGACAACAATGACTCGGAGCACTACTCGATCGTGGAGGTACACGCCTCCGACCGGCTGGGGCTGCTTTACGCGCTTACCCGCACGATGCACGAGTTGGCGCTCGACATCCACCTCGCGAAGGTCGACACGATCGGCGCTGAGGTCGTGGATGCGTTCTACGTGCTGCGCGAGAACGGCCAGCGCATCGAGCGCCCGGATGAGATCGAGCGCATCCAGTCGCGCATCGAGCAGGCGGTCGCGGCGGTCGACGTGGTCGCCGACTAGCGCCTACTGCCGGTTGATCCAGTCCGCGATGCGTTCCGTCATGTCTTCCGGGTAGACGCGGTACGTCCCGCCGAGCACCTCAGCGAGCGGCAGCCACTTCGCGATGAACTTGAAGCCGCCCTCGTCAGCCTCGATCGTCGCGAGGTCGTCGGCGGGTGAGCCCTCGGGCAGGCGCGCGACGAACTCGAAGACGACCTCGTGGCCGGGCTGGCCCTCAAACATGTAGAGGTTCTCGACGACGCCGAGCGGTTCGATACCGGTCAGTTCGAGGCCGGTCTCCTCCTGAAACTCGCGGATCACCGCGTCGCTGGACGTCTCACCGAACTCGACCTCACCGCCGAGAGCGCGGTAGAAGGTCTCGTCTTTGACGGAATCGGAGCCCTCAGCCAGCAACACGTGGTCGCGATGCACGACCGCCGCGATCGCGATCACGCGTAGACGCTGGTCGCGCGGGGCCGCATGTTCTGCCATCGGAGGCCAATCAAATTCGTCGATCAGTGGAGGAAAGCCGTCGAGTCTACGCAGCTTGGTGATAGCATACGCGCGCCGCTGAGCGCAGCGGTTTCGATCAGATGCAAATGAGCGGGGAACGTTATGGCCGACGAAAAAGAGATCTACGCGCTGGGTGAGATGCCCCCACTGGGCTTCGTCCCGAAGCGCATGCACGCATCCGTGATCCGCGAGGAGCGCTTCGGCGAACCGAAGGACGCTTTCAAGATCGAAGAGATCGACGTGCCGGACGTCGGGCCGAAGGAGGTCCTCGTCTACGTGATGGCCGCCGGCACGAACTACAACAACGTGTGGGCCGGGCTCGGTGCCCCCGTCAACGTAATCAACGCGCGCCAGCGCAAGGGTGCGGAAGAAGACTTCCACATCGGCGGCTCCGACGCCTCCGGCATCGTCTGGGCGAAGGGTGACGCGGTCACCAACGTCGAGATCGGCGACCAGGTGGTCATCTCCTGCGGGCGCTGGGACGAGGAGGCGGAGGACGTGAAGGCGGGCGTTGACCCGATCACCTCGCTCTCCAACCAGATCTGGGGCTACGAGACCAACTGGGGCTCATTCGCACAGTTCACGCTCGTCGATCACTACCAGCTCCACCCGAAGCCCCCGCAACTGACGTGGGAGGCGGCCGCCGCCTACATGCTCACCGGCGCGACCGCGTGGCGCATGCTCCACGGCTGGGAGCCGCACACGGTGCAGGAGGGCGACCCCGTCCTCGTCTGGGGCGGCACCGGCGGGCTCGGATCGATGGCGATCCAGATCGTGCGCGAGGCCGGAGGCATCCCGATCGCCGTGGTCTCGGATGAGTCGAAGTTCGAGTTCTGCCTCCAGATGGGCGCGCAGGGCGTGATCAACCGCAAGGAATTCGACCACTGGGGTCGCCTGCCGGACATCGATGATGCCGAGGCGATTGGCGAGTGGATGCAGGGCGCCGGCGCGTTCCGCAACAAGTTCTCAGAGGTGCTGGGACGCCGCGGCGCACCGAAGATCATCTTCGAGCACCCGGGCGAGGCCACGATCCCGACCTCGACATTCCTCGTCGACAACGCAGGCATGGTCGTCGTCTGCGCCGGCACATCCGGCTACAACGCGGACGTGGACCTGCGCTTCCTCTGGATGCGCCAGAAGCGGCTGCAGGGCTCGCACTTCGCGAACACGGAGCAGTGCCGCGAGTTCAACGACATGGTCGCCGCCGGGCGCATCGACCCGGCGCTCTCACGCACCTTCCAGTTCGACGAGATCGGGCTCAGCCACCAGCTGATGAAGGACAACGAGCACCCGCCCGGGAACATGGCGATCCTCGTCAACGCCACCGAAGAAGGCATGACGGACCTGCCGGCCTAGCGTTCCCGCGGAGCGCGGGCGAGTCACGGGCGACCCGCTACTGGTAGATCACCAGGTCCGGCGGGTCGTCGAGGATCTGGATTCGCTGCGGCGACATCGTCGGTGTGTCCTGCTCGTAGAAGAGCTTGATCGCGGGGCGCTCGGCGTATTCCGCCAGCGAGAAGACCTCGTAGTTCGTCAGCTTGGCGTACTCGCTGCCGAAGCCGTCCATGTCGATCACCAGTTCGACGCCTGAGAAATCAAGGTAGGTCTCCGGGTCGCGCAGCATCTGACGCTGGAACTGGTGCAACACCAGCGTCTTCGGCGGTAGCCGGTACTCGTAGACGATCTCGGCGAGGTACTGCTGCACCGCGTTCACATCGACGGCTGCGAGCGATCCGATCACCTCGCCGGGCGCGACCCCGGCACGGCGGGTCGCCCACTCGGGGTCGAGCGCGAGGTGTACCCACGGCTTCTCCAGCGCCCAGCCGATCCGCTGTGTCTCCCTCAGTGGGTCGCCCCAGCCGATCTGCAGATCGAGGATCAGCAGCATCCCCCGCTGCCTCGTGATCGTGACGTACTGCTCGATGTTCGCGCGGCTCATGCGTTCGAGGTACGTGCCGTCGTCCTCCGGTCGCGGCTGCGCGACGGCGACGATCAGGTGCAGCGCCGGGATCACGTCGCGACCGCCGTTCAGCGCGTCGTACTCGCTCGCGACCACCGTGACGGCCTCCGCTGCGGCGTCGATCGTGCGATAGGCGCCCAGCGCGCCCATCCTCGGGTTGTTCGGATAGCCGTAGAAGGCGACCACCTGCGCATCGCCGTAGACGGACGGCGGGGGCGGTAATACGCGCTCGGCCAGCAGCTCGGAGGGACCGTCCGACGTCGACTCACGGATCAGCTGGACGCTCTGCTCGGGGGCGGCCTGCTCGGGGGCGACCGGCGGGACGTCGACCGGCTGGGAGGCGGGCTGGAGGGTAGTCTCGGTGGTGGAGACGGGGGCCGCGCTCGTCGTCCCGGGGAGAGACACGACCACGAGCAGGATGAACAGCCCTCCCACCCGCAGGGCATGCGGCACTACCCGCTCCACGCACCACCCCGCCGCGCCCCTCATCGAAGGACAGCCCGGAAACTGTACATCAAACGCGCACTTGAATAAACACCTGAGCAGTTCAATCCAGTCCGGCAATCATCAGATCGCCCTCTCGTCGCCGGCAGCGCGCAGCCAGTGAATCGATTATCCTGTTGCTTGCGCGATCGAAATCTCACTTCATCCACTCATATCTTGCGGAGACCCACATGAGCGACCCTGGTTCAGCCGAACTGACGATCAGCGATGACGCTGCCGCCCGTCTCAAGTCCGTGATCGAAGGCTACGAGAGCCCGGTCGCCGGCATTCGGCTGGCCATCGCCGGCCGTGGCCCGCAGGGTTTCCAGCACTCACTCGCACTGATCGACGTCGGCGACGAGCCTGTCGGTGACACCATCGTCGACGCCAGTGGCATCACATTCTACGTAGAGGGCCGCAACGTCGAGTACCTGAACGGCGTTTCCATCGGGTACGACGCCGCAAGCGGCGGCGGAATGCTGCAGTTTGAGAATCCGAACCCGCTCTGGAAGGATGATGTCGCTCAACGCCTCCAGGAGTTGTTCGACACGCAGCTCAACCCGCAGATCGCCTCCCACGGCGGTTCCGTGACCCTGATGGCCGTGGAAGTACCGACCGCCTTCATCGAGCTCGGCGGCGGCTGTGTCGGCTGCGGCATGGTCGATGTCACGCTCAAGCAGGGCATCGAGGTCGCGATCAAGGAGCACGTCCCGGAGATCACCGAGGTGATCGACCAGACGGATCACAATTCCGGCGACAACCCCTACTACAAGCCCTCGAAGAAGTAGCGCCACCCCGATCGCGCTCCGCCGTATCGCAGCGCTGTAGCGGCCGATGCAGGTACTGCTCGTCTCGACGTATGAGATGGGGCACCAGCCGCTTGGACTGGCCGCGCCCGCTGCCGCGCTCCGCGCGCGAGGCCACAACGTCGACTGCTTCGACCTCGCGGTCGAGTCGCCATCTGCTGCCCTGTTCGAGTCGGCGCCCCTCGTCGGCATCTCGATCCCAATGCACACGGCCGCCCGGCTCGCCATCTCGCTCGCGCGCCGCATCCGACGGCTCAACCCGGCCGCACACATCGCCTTCTACGGGCTCTACGCCGCCCCGCTCACCGAGACGCTGCTGCGGGATGGCCTCGCGGACTCCGTGCTCGGCGGCGAATACGAACCGGCGCTCTGCGATCTTGCCGATGCGCTCGGCGCGAGCATCGAGCGCGGGACCGACGCCACCAGCGACGCCGGGACGCTCACGATCGGCGGCGCGGACCTCCGCTTCGAGCGCCAGCAATACCCGACGCCCGACCGCAGCGGGCTACAGCCGCTCTCCTCGTACGCCAGCGTGCAGACCGCCGATGGCACGCGGCTCGCGGGCTACGTGGAGACGACACGCGGCTGCGCCCACACCTGCCGCCACTGCCCGATCACGCCGGTCTACGGCGGACGACTGAGGCTGATCCAGCCGGAATCGGTACTCGCGGACATCGATCAACTCGTCGCGCTCGGCGCGGGGCACATCACGTTCGGTGACCCGGACTTCCTCAACGCCGCACCGCACTCGATGGGCATCGTCGAAGAGATGGCGCAGCGCCATCCGGACGTCAGCTTCGACGTCACGGTGAAGGTGGAGCACCTGATCGAGCACGCCGACGTGCTGCCCCGGCTGCGCGAGGCGGGGTGCCTCTTCATCACCACCGCCTTCGAATCCTGCAACGACGACGTGCTCGGCTACCTCGACAAGGGCCACTCGCCTCCGGACATGGTCACGGCGCTCGACCTCGCCACCAGCGAGGGGTTGACGCTGCGCCCGACGTGGGTGGCGTTCACGCCGTGGGGCAGCGTCGAGGACTACGTCGAAATGCTCGACTTCATCGAGCGGCGTGGCCTCATCGCTCACACGCAGTCGGTGCAGTACGCGCTGCGCCTGCTGCTCCCGCCGGGCTCGCCGCTCGTGCCGCTGCTCGAAGAGCAGGGCCTGCTCGGCGCCTACGACGACCGCGGCCTCAGCTACGGCTGGACGAACCCGGACACACGCATCGACGCGCTACAGACCGAACTGGCGGCGATCGTCGAAGAGGCGCCGTCACTCTGCGGGCATGACGAGACGCTGGCCGTTCACCGCGGGCATGACATCGAGACATTCACCCGCGTGAAGCGCGCGGCGCTCGCCGCCCTCGGACGTGGCGACGAATCGGTGATGGTGGCGGATCAGCCAGCGGCTCCCGCGCCGCGCCTGACCGAAGACTGGTTCTGCTGAGCGGAACCGACCGAGGAGCAGTTGGCTCCTCTCGACCACGTCAGCGTGTAGCGAGGCTCCGCGGGCTACGTCGACGGCGCGTCCGTCGACCTCGCGGGGGTCAGTGCACGCAGCAGGTCGTCGGGCGTGCGCGACGAGACGTAGTACGTCCTGCCCCGCGTCGTCTCGATCTCGACGCCGCCCTCCACGCCATCAGCGACGTGCGTTCGCAGCCCGAATCGCGTCGCAAGCCACGACCGCGACGAGGGCGCGCTGGGCACCACCGACGCGATCTGATCGAGCCGAATGGTGGCGCCGAAGATCCCCCCACCGTTGATGCGGAACGATCCGTCCGCGATATCGAGCGACATGCCGTTGAGGCTGCTCGTCCAGAAGAACCAGACGAGGGCGAGCCACGTCAGACCGATCGCCCCCCGGGTCAGCCCGCGGCTCACGTCGTCATCACGCAGGTTCTGAACCATCGAGAAGAGCATCAGCACGCCCATGGCAGCCACAGCCGCGAAGACGACGAGCATCACGGACTTCAGCGGTCCGGACACCTCTTCGACGGTCTCCGAGTAGGTCGTCATCGTGCGTCACCCCATCTGTGTTGGACGTCGGGCGGATTCTACTCGACGACGAGGCATTGGTGGCTGCGAGCTCGGATTCCGGCGCAGGCGCGCGTCCAAGACTCCGCAGGCGCTAGCGACTGGAGAACACGACCACGCCGATGATCACCAGCGAGAGAAACAGCGCGCCGAGCGCGAACAGGGCGCGCCCCATCCGCTTCTGATCGGTTGCCGAGAGTTCCTTCTGATCGGCGAACTGTGAGACCCAGATCGGAAGAATGACTGCGGGCAGGATGGCCACGGACAGGTCGAATGCCAGCCACAGTGCCACCAGCAGAAGTGTGAATGGCACGAATACGAGCAGGCGGCCGCGGGGTGTTCTCAAGAAGCTCGCGTCTCCGGCCGGGGTACTTCGAACTGGTCGAGTCTGCATCCGTCGTCCTGCAACCACCGCCAGGGCGCCAATCAGTATCGCGACCAGCGGGATCATGCTGAACCACATTGCCGTGCCCTCCGCTGCGAACAATAGCGCCGAGCCGGATCGCTCCAAGAGGCGAACGTCCTGCGTCGCGACCCGCCCAGACGGCATGGAGGCTGGCGCAGGCCTCACGCGGTCGACCTCGACTGGCATCGCCCGACCGCTGTCGGTAATACTGCCGGCACGTCGGGCGCATGACCGACGGGAGATGGGAACGCGCATGGACTACGAAAACCTGACCCTCGAAACCGACGACAGCGTCGCGCTGGTCACGCTGAACCGGCCGGAACGGCTGAATGCGATCAGCCCGAGCCTCGTCCACGAGCTGCTCAATGTCGTCGAAACCACCGCGGCCGACGACGAAGTGCGGGCGCTCGTGATCACCGGTGCGGGACGCGGCTTCTGCGCGGGTGCCGATGTGCTTGCATCCGTTCAGGAGCGCGAGTCGGACAGCGATCTCGACGAACGGGACGGCTATCGTCGGATGCTGCAGGGGCCGATCGGGCACTGGGGCGTGCTCTACTCCGCGCTCGGCCGCTACCCGAAGCCGATGATCGCCGCCGTCAATGGCGTCTCCGCTGGCGCCGGGCTCTCGCTCGCACTCGCCGCCGACATCCGCATCGCGTCGACCGAGGCGCGCTTCATCTCGGTCTTCATCCGTCGCGGCCTCGTCCCCGATACCGGGACGAGCTGGCACCTGCCGCAGTTGATCGGGCGCGGGCGGGCGATTGAGATGATGATGACCGGCGACGAGGTCGACGCCGAGACGGCCGATCACTGGGGGCTCGTCAACCGCGTCGTCGCACCCGACGAACTGCTCCCGTCGGCGATGGATCTCGCGAAGCGGCTGGCCGGCGGTCCCACGATGGCGATCGAGATGACGAAGCGACTCGTCAACGACGTGACGCGTCGCAACCTCGACGACCAGCTACAGAATGAGGCGTGGGCCGGCACCCGCGTTCAGCAATCGGAAGACGCGGGCGAGGGGATGCGCTCCTTCGCTGAGAGTCGCGACCCGAACTGGACCGGACGCTAGTCCGCGCCGCGTATCGTCACGCGACGGTCGCTGGCTTCGGCGGGCGTCGAGTCTGACGGCCGTGTCCTGCATCTGTTGTCCGGCGACGGTAGTGCCGACAATCAAGCTGCGAGTCCCACGGACGCGGCAGCAGGGCACCAATGGCGAAGATCCTAATCTGTGACGACTCCGTGGCGATGCGACGGGGACTCAAACGCATCCTTGAGGACGCGGGCCACGACGTGATCGAGGGCGGCGACGGTCTCGACGCCGCCTACCTCTTCCGTGAGCACCAGCCCGACTGTGCGCTGCTGGATATCAACATGCCGGTCATGGACGGCATCGAGGCGGTAACCAAGATCATGCTGATTGATCACTCAGCGACGATCGCGATGGTCACAGGCGAGCGTGACGAGACGACCGTGTTGCAAGCGATGAGCGCCGGGCGATGGACTACGTGAGCAAGCCGTACAAGAGCGACCGCGTACTCGACACCGTGGGCAAGCTTCTGGCTAAGGCGCAGGCCGCCTAGCGCGGTAGCAGAACGCGCAGCGCGGGGCAGCCTAGCTGATGCTGAAGCGGAGCGCCGCGTGCGCGTCCCGCAGCGCGGCCTCGACGACGTCCGGAGACGGTCCCTGCGCGAAGATGAAGCCGAGGTATTCGTCCCCCTCCGGCAGCGGCACGACGCGCTGACCGGGCCGGATCGAGATCTCGACCTCGCTGACGCCGGAGACGGCCTCCGCCTCTTCGATACCGCTCACCTCGTCAAGCGTGCCGCCAACCGGGATCGGGATCATCATCACGCCGGATGCGGCCCCGGTGCGCTCGTATGAGGGGATGCCGGCGCCGGTCGCGTGACGCAGAATCAGATCTTCCAGCGAACCTGAGACAAAGCTGAGCGTGCGCGAGCAGAGCCCGCCGATCGAGCGCGCCGCGATGTCGATCGGCCAGACGCCGTCGTCGTTGACGCGCAGCTCCGCGTGGATCGGCCCGTCATCGAGTCCGATCGCGCGCGCGGCCCGCTCCACGACCTCGGAGATCTCGTCCTGCACCTGCGGTGACAGCCGCGAGGGCGTGACGTAGATCGTCTCCTCGAAGAGCGGCCCTTCCAGCGGGTCCGGCTTGTCGAAGAGCGCGAGCACGTGCAGTTCGCCGCCCTCAAGCAGCCCCTCCATCGAGACCTCAACGCCGGGAATGTACCCCTCGATCAGCACCTCGCCAGCGGTGTCGCCGCAGTCCTCGGCCACGTCCGGATCGCTGAGGATGCCGCGCAGCCGCTCGAACGCCGCGACGAAACCCGCAGCGTCGTTCGCGCGCATCACACCGCGGCTGCCCGTGAGCGAGAGCGGCTTCACGACGCAGGGAAAGCCATCCTGCGCGGCGAGCTCGGCGGCTACCGTCGCGGGGTCCGAGTCGACGGGGACAACGCGGTAGTCGGGCGAGAGCAGTTCGCCCTGCGTCAGCCGACGCCGCAGCAGGTGCTTGTTGCGCGTCGCCTCGACCGCATCGAACGAGTTGTGGGCAATGCCGAGCAGCTCGGACGCGGCGGCGGCCACCAGCGCGCCGGCATCATCGACCGCCACGATCGTGTCGATCGGATTGAGCAGCGCGAACGCTTCGATCTGACGGGCCCCGGCCTCCGGCTCCATCAGGTTCACGACGAGGGAGCGTCCCTCGCTCAGATCCTGGAGCGGTGAACCCCGGTCTGACCCGACCACGATCTCCACATCGAGATGCTGCGCCGCCTCAATGAAGTCGGGGGCGCGGTAGGTCGTGCTGGGAATCAGCAGCATCACTCGGGACATGGTGTACCTCGGCTCTCTCGCGGCTCGGTGGGGCTACTCCGAGCCGATCTCCAGTATGGATCGCGCAACCTCGTTGCTGCGCAGCGCATCGAACGCCTCGTTGATCTCGTCGAGTGGGTAGCGCTTCGTCATCAGCCCCTCGACATCGAGCTTGCCCGCGAGATACAGCTCAAAGATGCGCGGCATGTCGGTGTGAAAGCGGCCAGAGCCGTAGAAGCTGCCCTTCAACGTCTTCTCCTCCAGCCAGATCATTCCGGAGACCTCGATCTTGTCCGTCGGCGGCACCATGCCGACGATCACCGCGGTCCCGCCGCGACGAGCCATGCCGTACGCCTGCTCCGACGTCTGCTTCAGCCCGATCGCCTCGAATGCATAGTCGACGCCGCCGCCGGTGAGCGCCTTCACCTGCTCCACCGCGTCGCCCGACGTGGCATCAACGCCATCGGTCGCGCCGAATTCGCGAGCGAACTGCAACTTGTGCTCGGCGATGTCGACGGCCACGATCTGGCGCGCCCCTGCCAGTCGTGCCGCCTGGATGATGTTCAGGCCCACGCCGCCGGTGCCGATCACGGCCACGGTCGAGCCGGGCTCGACGCCCGCCGTGTTCACGACCGCGCCATACCCCGTCATCACGGAGCAGCCGACGAGCGCCGCTACATCGAGTGGCACGTCATCCGGGATCTTCACCAGCCCCGAGGCCGGCGTCAGCGACTGCTCAGCGAACCCGCCGACGTTCGTCATCGCGGTCACCGCGTCGTCGCCGCGCTTCAGCGCCGGGTTGTTGCGTGCATCGCGTGCGCTGCCGCCCGATGAGCAGAGGTTGCCGCGCCCGGCATCGCAATACTCACAGTGCCCGCACGGCTGGACGAAGCCCAGCACCACCCGATCGCCAGCAACGACGTTCGTGACGCCCGCGCCGACGGCCTCGACAACCCCGGCGACCTCGTGACCGAGCACCGTTGGCATGCGAGCGGGATAGGTTCCCTCGATGAAGTGGAGATCGGAGTGGCAGACGCCGGCTGCGACCACACGAACCAGTGCCTCGCCGGCCCCCGGGTCATCGATCGTCAGATCGTCGATCGTCAGTGGCGATCGAGCCTCGTTGAGCACGGCAGCACGCATGGAACCCCCCTGATCCGGCAGCGCGCGGACTCGCCGAGGCTGCGAGGCACCAGTGTAGCGCGGGTACTCGCGAGTGACAGACTCAAGCGGAATGCGCCCTGGCCCTACGCGGGAGGACGCGAGCTGCCGATGATCCGGACGAAGTATTCGGATCGGCGGAGAGACATCATGCCTACCGCAGCGGGTGACTCCAGAAGCGCTGTCACACGGGTCCCCGCCCCCGTATCGATCCTTGCCACCTTCAGCCCGCTCCCATTCATGGTCTTCGACGCTGATGGAGAGGCGATCATCGAGCCATCCGACGTCGGCTCCGAGACGGCCGAACTCTACATCTCGCCGCGAGACCTTCCGACGCTACGCGAGCTGCTGCGGCGACAGTTGAGGGCGATTGTCAGCAATCACGATATCCCCCAGATCGACCGCAGCTGGGCGATTCACCGCGCCATGCTGTACGAGACGGCGGCCGCCTTTCAGCAGGTCAACGAGCGCATCCCGACCGGGCATCTCTTGAACGTGATCCAGGAGGCGGTCCGCTTCCAGGCCGCCACGGCTGGGACGTTCCCGTACCTCGATATCTTCTTCACGGCGCCGTACACGACCGTGACACACGCCGTCGAGACGGCACTGACCGCGACGGCGCTCGCCAGCACCGATCAGCGCTTCGGCGCCGGAGGGATGACCGCAATCGCGATCGGCGCGCTCTTCGCCGATGTCTCTAAGCTGACGATGCCGGCGGAGATCTTGATGCGCGATGGCCCGCTCAATCCCGACGAGTGGCGCCTGATGCGGCAACACACGCTGCGATCAGCCGAGGTGATGCACCGGTCGGGGATCGTGATCCCCTCTGCGCTGCGGGCCACTATCTCGCATCATGAACGCGCCGATGGCAGCGGCTACCCCGACATGCTGCGCGGAGACGACATCCCGATCGAAGCGCGCTACGTGGCGATCGCCGACATCTTCAGCGCGATGACCGTGGACCGTGCCTTCCAGGCGCGCGTCGATCCCTTCGATGCGCTGACGGAGATGTCCGGGGAACGCGGTGGCGGACTCGATTCCTCGCTGCTGCGCACGTTCGTTCAGCTCGTCGGCGGACTGAACACACCGGACGAGCTGCAAGCCGCCTAGCAGGCCGTCTTGCCCGACGACTGATGCCCGCCGCCCGGTAGCGCTACTATCGATGTGGTACGTCGCGCATCCGACGGCGACCGAAATCGAGTAGCAGAGCGCATGACCAGCCATATCGCAGACCGCACTATCGAGACAACGGCGTAGCCGCGGATGCGTGGGCGTCACCTTCCACAATCAAGACCATCCGGTTCCAAGCGTGACATCCTCGGGCGCGCGGCGGGCCTGATCCAGCCCTACCGAAGCTACTTCGTCGGCCTCGTCGGGCTGATCTTCATCACCTCGGCGCTCAACCTGCTGCCGGCGCTGCTGATCGCGCAGATCGTCGATGAGGCGGTGCCGGGAAGCGGTGACCCGGGGCGCATCACAACGCTTTTCGCGGTGATCGCGACCATGTACATCGTCTCCGCGCTGCTCGGCGTGCTGCAGGCATACATCAACCAGGTGATCGGCCAGGGCATCATGGTCGACCTGCGTCGACAGCTGCACGACCACCTGCAGCGTCTCTCGGTGCGCTTCTACACGACGACACGCACGGGCGAGATCCTCTCGCGCATCTCGACCGACGTGAACGCGGTGCAGCAGGCCGTCACCGGCACCTTCACCGAGTTCCTGACCAACATCCTCACGCTGGGCATCGCCGTGGCCCTGATGTTCACGCTCGAGTGGCGGTTGGCCCTGCTCACGATCGTTGTGCTGCCGCTCTGGGTCTTCCCCACGATTCGCGTCGGCCTCTCCATGCGTCGCCTGCAGCGCGAATACCAGGAGGAATCCGCAGAGATGACAGCTCAGCTTGAGGAGACGCTCTCCGTCTCCGGGGCGATGCTCGTCAAGACCTTCGGCCGGCAGGAGTACGAGTCGGAGCGCTTTACCCGTTCCAACGAGTCGCTGCGCTCGCTGGCGATCCGACGGCTGATGGCCGGTCGCTGGTTCAACATGGCGACCGGACTCTTCGGCTCGCTCTCCGTCGCCGTCGTCTACTGGTTCGGCGGTCGCGCAGTCGTCGACGACGAGATCACGCTCGGCACGGTCGTCGCCTTCGCCGTGCTGGCGCAGCGCGTCTTCGCGCCGTTCCAGGGCATCGCCCGCATCAACACGACGATGATGTCGTCGCTGGCACTCTTCGAGCGCATTTTCGAGTACCTCGACCTGCGCGTTGAGGTCGATGAGCGACCGAACGCAGTCGCCCTCCCCCACCCCGCCGGCCACCTGCACTTCGACGACGTGACGTTCGCGTACGCCACCGGCGTCGAGACCCCCGATGCGATCGACGGCGTCACGTTCGACGTCGAGCCGGGGCAGATGGCGGCGCTCGTCGGGCCGTCGGGCGCGGGCAAGACGACCGTCACGTACCTGCTGCAGCGCTTCTACGACCCCCAGCAGGGCCGCGTCACGCTCGACGACCACGACCTGCGCGACCTCACACTCGACTCCGTCTCCAGTGCCATGGGCGTCGTGATGCAGGACACCTATCTCTTCCATACGACGTTGGGCGAGAACATCCGATATGGCCGCCTCGACGCGCCAGACGAGGACGTGCGCGCCGCCGCCTCGACGGCAGGGCTCGACGAGATGATCGATCGTCTCGCGGACGGCCTCGACACCGTCGTGGGCGAGCGCGGCTACCGGCTCTCGGGCGGCGAGAAGCAGCGTGTCGCGCTGGCGCGCGCGATCCTCAAGGACCCGCCGGTGCTGATCCTCGACGAGGCGACCTCATCGCTCGACTCGAAGCGCGAGCGCGAGATCCGTGAGGCGACGGAGCGGCTCGCCGAGGGCCGCACGACCGTGGTGAACGCCCACCGCCTCTCGACCGTGCTGAAGGCAGACGTGATCTTCACGCTCAGCGAGGGTCGCATCGTCGAACGGGGGCGCCACGATCAGTTGATGGCGCTCGATGGCCTCTACGCCTCGCTCTACCGCGAGCAGTTCTCACTCGATGAGGCCGCGACGCCGAGCGGCGAGCCGGCCAGTGAGGTCGCCGGCGCCTAGTACCGCTGCCTCGGGTGCGGTCTCGTGGTTGGGGCTGGTGACGGTAGTCACCCCATGCATCGCTGGTTCGGGCGCACGCTATACTGGCGGTGGTCGCCATCCGCGCCGCACGGTCGCTTCACGATCCTCGAAAGGACGAAACGATGCGCTTCATTCGTCGCCTGATGTTCCTCGCCTTACTGGCCGGCGCGGTGACGACGGTAATGCGTCGCATCCGTGGCGGCGGTGAGTGTGGCCCGGCCTGCGACTGCTCGCTCGGTGCGGGATCCTGCACCTGCGGCCACGTCACCTGCCTCGCGCCTGCACAGGCGTAGCTCCTCTAGCCTGATCTGAGGTCGCTAGCGCGCCCGCGTCTCGCCGTAGCGTTCCCAGTGCGTGACCTCATCGACGGGGTGGCGCTTCGGCTGTGAAAACTTGCCGCGCGCGGGGTAGCCAAGCGGGATCAGCGCCATCGTCTGCGCGCCCTCGGGCAGTCCCAGTAGCTCACGTACGTCGTCCTCGTGTCCTTGATACAGCGAGGTCAGTGTCGAACCGATGCCGTACGCGCGTGCGGCCAGCATCAGGTTCTGCACCGCGCCATAGATCGATGAGCCGGCTCGCCCGCCGCCGTGCGCCACGGGGAAGACCCAGACCGGCGCATCAGCAAGGTTGTTCGCCAGGTGCTCGGCGGAGAGGAAGTTCACCTTCCCCAGCCCCGCCTCGGATTCGTCGGCGAGGATCGCTTCTCGACGCTGACCGTAAGAGCGTTCCCAGCCTTCGAGGTACCACGCGGCAATCTGTCGCTTCACCTCGGCGTCGCGAACGACGATCCAGCTCCACCCCTGCTGGTTGCCGCCCGTCGGCCCGCGGATCGCGGCATCGAGGATCTCCCATAGCACCTCGTCGTCGATCGGGTCGGGCTTGAGATAGCGCATCGCGCGCGTCGAGTGCAGGGCGTCGAAGAGGTCCAGCGATTCGCGTTCGGGCACCGCGGCTACTGGTTCCCGAGAATCAGCGTGGCCGCCGCGGAGAACATGCCGCCGGGCGCGTGTACAACGCTGGTCTCAATGTCGTCGACCTGCCGCCCGTCCGCCTCCAGCCGAAGCTGGGCCACCGCTTCCTGGATCGCAAACATGCCGTACATGCCGGTGTGCGTGTAGGAGAGGCCGCCGCCATTCGTGTTCATCGGCAGCTCACCGCCGGGCGCGCCGCGCATCTCCTCGAACCACGGCCCGCTCTCGCCGCGATCGACGAAGCCGAGCGCCTCAAGCGCGTACATCGGGGTGTGGGAGAACGCGTCGTAGAACATCGCGTGGTCGATCGCGGACTGATCGACGTCGGCCATGCGAAACGCCTCCTGGCCGGAGAGCGCGCCGTGATCCCAGAACGAGAAGTCGCGCATCATCGAGACGTTCGTGTGCTGCACCGACTCGCCGCGACCGAGCAACCAGACGGGCTTCTTCGGGAAATCGTTCGCGCGCTCCTCGCTGACCAGCACCAGCGCGCCGCCGCCGTCCGTGACAAGGCAGCAGTTCAGCAGGTGGAACGGGTAGCAGATCATGCGTGAGTTCAGCACGTCGTCGATCGTGATCGGGTCCTGCATCGCCGCGCGCGGGTTCTTCGACGCCCACTGCCGCGTTGCGACGGAGACGGCCGCGAGTTGCTCGTGCGTTGTGCCGTAGTCCGTCATGTGGCGCACGACGGGGATCGAGAACATCGTCGGCGGACCGAAGACGCCATACGGGGCCTCGAACTGCCCGCTGGGCGTCGCCGGACCGCGCGCCGGACCGCCAACACCGACGCGTGAGCGGCCGGATTCGCCGTGGGTGATCAGCACTGTGTCGCAGTACCCGGCGGCGATCGCCGCGGCGGCATGGCCGACGTGCATCAGGAACGACCCGCCGCCAACCGACGTGCCGTCGGCCCAGCGAGGGGCGATCCCGAGGTATTCGGTGAGTGCGGCCGGGGACGCCCCGGCGGTCGCGACGCCATCGATGTCGGACATCGAGAGCCCGGCATCGGCGACGGCGCGCAGCGCGGACTCCGCGTGCAACTGGAGCATCGAGCGGTCGGGGAGCTGGCCCAGCTCCTCCGTCTCGGCGGCGCCAACGATGGCGACCTTGTGGCTGATCGAACGTGAATCGGGCATTGGTACGTCTTCCTCGGCTGCGCGTTAGCTGGCGGGCTGGAACTTGGGCAGCGTGACCTCGTCAGTGACAGCGTCGTAGACGATCTCGACGGCCATGTCCGCTGCCACGTGCTCGGGATCGGCCTCGATGTTGACGAGGTTCGTCATCATGCGCGGCCCCTCCTCAAGCGTGACGACGGCGATCACGTACGGCACCTCGTCGGCGAACCCGCCCATCGCGCGATGGTTGATCACGAAAGTCTCGAGCGTGCCCTTGCCGGACGCGGTCACCCACTCGACGTTCGTCGAATGGCAGTGCGGGCAGAACGGCCGCGGGTAGAAGTAGTGCTGCTGGCAGTCCTGGCACTGCTGGATGCGCAACTCCGCGCGCTTCAGCCCGTCCCAGAATTCCTGCGTCTCCGGCGTCGCCTGCGGGAGCGGTTTGTTGTAATCGGCCATTAGTTCCTCCGCTTGCCCCGGCCGCAGCTCAGGGAACGCTGTGGGCGCGGGCCGCGTCAGTCTACCGCCTGGATTCGGAACCTGCTCCGGCGGCGACGACGAGCGCCGGCCGCTGAGCACGCTCACCAGCACGCTGCCGATCAACGCGATCAGCAACAGCGTCGTGACGATGCGGAAGAGCGAGCCGGCCCAGCGCCGGTCCGGCTGCTGCCATTCACGGTACCCGGCCTCGTCGGTGAGGTCGGGATCGAGGTCGCCCTCTTCCGAGTATTCCCAGCCATCATTCGACATGCGATAACCCTAGCGTCCGCATTGCGAGTCTGGGGGATGGAGCAGCGCGCGTGAAGACCACGACCAGCCGACGTTCGCTCGCGATCCTCGCACTGCTCTTCGCCGCGCTGATCGTCGGCTGCCCCGACGAACCCGACCCGCGTCCGAAGGCCTACGACGCGTTCGTCGAAGAGCTGCGCTCACGCGGCGCGGTCGTCGAGGAGCAGGGCACCCTCAACCAGCCGTTCATCCCGATTGCAGGACGCACGCTCGTGATCGAGGGCGAGAGCGTGCAGGTCTACGAGTTCGAGGACGGATCCGTTGCCGCGACGTTCGCGAAAGGGATCAGCGCCGACGGATCGAGCTTCCGCAGCGGAGACAACGCCACGATCGTCGACTGGATCGCGCCACCGCACATCCACCGCAGCGGGCCGCTGCTCGTGATCTACGTCGGCAGCGCGCCGGTAACGACGATCCTCGAGGTCGTTCTGGGCGCGCAGATCGCCGGGCGCTAGCGAGCCGTCCTGGCTAGCTGCTGCGCTGCGGCCGCGTGATCGCGTAGCTGACGCGTGCCTTCGCGTTGATCGCGCCGCTCACGCCATCGAGCACCTCGACGTCGCACACGCAGATGCGCCCACCCTTGCGCAGCACCCGCCCCACCGCGAGCGTCGTCTCGCCGAGCGCCGAGGTGAGGTAGGAGAGACCGACGTCGACCGCACCTTCGATCGCCTCGCCGGGGCCGAGCGTCGTGCTCAGCGCGATCTCGGCGGCGAGCTCCGCGTAGGAGGCGACGACGCCGCCGTTGATCGAATCGCGGATACCTCCGACGGTGACGTCGTTGCGCGGCATCGTCAGCCGTGCCTCGCCCTCGTCGAGCGATGCGATCGTGATGCTGAGTTCGGCAAGATAGGGCCGCGCCTCCCAGTGGCGCGCCAACGTCTCGTATCGCGGTAGGTCGCCCTGAGGATCGGTGCCGGCCGTCATGGCGCATCCTGTCGCAGCGGTCGGATCGAGTACGTGCCGCGGCCAGTGGCTACCATCGCACCCGCCTCATCGCGCGCCTCGACCGTCATCACAGAGACGCGCTCGCCCTTGTGGAGCACGTGGCTGTCGACGATCACCGCACCAGTCGCCCGCGCCAGATAGGTGATGCTCATCTCGGCTGTGCCGTTCATCGCCTCCTTGCCGTCGACGATCAGCGTGCTGATGGCGGCGACGAGGGCCTGATCGGCTGTGGTCGTGATCGCGAGCGTGCTGACGGTGCCGTCCTCGGCTGCGCCCGCCCGCTCCGGGGAGACGCGATAGCGTGCATACCCCTCGCCGACGTCATCACCGGTGATGCCGAGCGCGGCGAAGAGCGGACGGCTGGCGATGCCTTCGATCCACCGGTCGCGAGGGGGAACTGACAACTGACCCGCCTTCCGAATTGCGAGAGCGTATCGCGCGGCCCGATTCGCGCAACCTCCCGGCCGTCGCCGTACGCGATAAGCTCTTGCGATGAGACTGCACCCGACGAGAAGCAGAGCAGCGTGACAGCTACGCCTCCCGAACCTGCATCGCCGCTGCCCGACGACTCGCTGCTGCGCGAGATCGAGAGCGTCGCCGTCGACCTTGCCCGGTTCGCCGGCGAGGAGATTCAGAAGGCGCTAAGCACCGAGATCGTCGTCGAGTACAAGTCCGACGCGAAGGGTGATTCCGCCCCCACCGATCCGGTCTCGCAGGTCGACCGCAACGTCGAACGGTTGCTGCGCGAGCGGCTGGCCGAGCGCTTCCCGGATCACGGCATCGCCGGCGAGGAGGTCGACGCGCACCCATCGCCCGACGACGAGTTCGTGTGGGCCGTCGATCCGGTCGATGGCACGACCAACTTCGTGAACGGCTTCCCGCTCTTCGCCTCCTCGATCGGCGTGCTCCATCGCGGGCTGCCGGTCGTCGGCGCGATCTGGTGTTCGACGAGCCACGCGCTGCGCCACGGCATCTACCACGCGCGCCGCGGTTCGGCGCTCCACTTCGACGGCGAGGAGGTCACGCCCGGCCCCCCGGCGAGCGGCGTCAGCCGTCGATTGGCGGCGGCACCGGGAGGTTCCACGAAGCGACAGGTGTCGTGGGACAACCGCATCACGGGCTCGGCCGCCATCGAGTGTGCCTTCGTGGCCGCGGGTATCTTCAACTCCGCCTCGTTCTGGGGCCCGGGACTGTGGGATATCGCTGCCGGCGTGACCCTCGCGAGAGCGGCCGGGCGCGAGGTCTGGACGCGCGACGGCAAGGCGTGGGTGCCGTTCGAGCGCTTCGAGGCACCGTCGAAGGTGCGCGAAGACCGCGAGCCAACGCTGCGCGACTGGCGACGTCCGCTGCTGATCGGCGAGCTGGCGGCAGTCGAGACGTTGAGTCAGCGCATACGCGGCCCCAGTCGGTGGCGGCGGCTACGTCGGAAGCTGCGCGGACGCTAGACGAGCGGCCAGGGCACGCAACGGTAGGCGAACATCTCCGGCAGCACCGGGTTGCTCGCCAGCTCGTCGCAGCGCCGCACCAGCGCCGCGAGCTCGGGCGCTGAGATGCGGCTGCGCAACGGGTCCGCCGATTCATCGTCGGACGCCAGGCACTCGCGGACGCGCTGAATGTCGGAAACGTATGACTGCGGCAGCGGCTCTCCGACGAAGTCCCAGATCACGGTCCGCAGCTTCTGCTGCTCGTGGAAGCAGAGCGCGTTGTCGATGCCCCAGAGGTGTCCGTCCGCGGCCCGCACCACGGCCCCGCCCTTGCGGTCCGCGTTGTTCGTGATCAGGTCGAAGGCGGCGATGCGGATCAGTTGCTCTTTCATGCCGTCGTCTTCGCGGAAGCTGAAGTAGTGCTCTGATGGGTCGTGGTCGATGAAGAGCTGCATCGAACCGACGCCCTGCGGGCCGTCGCGCTCGACCGTCGGCGGGACTAAGTCCCAGCCGAGGAGGCAGGCGAACTCGTACGCCGCGACCTCGCGATCGTGGAGCGTGCCGTAGGGGAAGTCGCGGAGCGGGCGCTCACCGCGCGCCGGCTTGTAGACGCCCAACCCCTCGCCATGGTCGGGGTGAGCGAGATCGGCGAGGAAGACATAGTTCGAGGCATCGTAGATCTGGCGCAGCTCTCGCACCTCGGCATCGCGTAACGCCTCCGGAGCGTGCGCATCGGCCACCGTCCACGCGTTCACTGCCACGGAGCCCCTCCGACGTCGCCCAGACACGGCCTCTGAACGTCACCTGTCCATTGTACCGGGCTCCGGGAGGCGGACATGCGGCGGCACCCGATCGCGACGCCGCAGCTACTTGGGCCCCACGACCTCACGCGTCGTGATGCCGAGGCCGACCCGCATCGCGGAGCAGTGCATCATCATCGTCGCCAGCACAGGCAGCGTGCGGTTGAGTGCGGCGCGCGCAGCATCGATGTCGGTGTCGGCCACCCCTCGTTCGCGCAACGCTTCTGGATCGGCGTGCAGCGGCTGCGCGAGGAAGCGCGTGGACGAGCGAGCGTAGAAATAGAGCGCCCGGCCACGACGTCGGAAGTCGGGGTAGGCGGCGAGATGCTGTAGCTCCTCCCAGACGGCATCGAAGTACGACGGCCAGACCGCGATCGCCCGGTAGAGCTGCGGCGGGCTGTCCACGCCAAGCACCTCGCTGATCTGATCGAACGGCGGTCCGCTGCCCGACGCGAGGTCGACCGTGGTCGCCAGGTGCTCGCGCTCTCGGTCCGCGAGGTCACGCGGCTCGGGTTGACCCTGCCCGCCCACTGACGGCTGCGCCAGCGCCTCCGAGAGTGCCGCAATCAGCAGCAGCACCTGCGGCTGGATCCAGTGGAAGGCGTCGAGCACCGCGACCAGGCCGTCGAGTTCGTCCGCGCTGATTGCGCCCGCGAGCAACGAATCGCGTGAGAGCACCGGCCGGTACACCTCCTCGACACCGTCGGCCGACATGTCGGCCATGTAGAGCGCACTGCCTCGGAATCCCGCCGTGTCGACGGATGAGGCGAGCTGCGGCCAGACGGCGTCGAGAAATCCGCCGGCACGGGCGAGCTCGGTCACCGCCTCCGGTACGAAGGGCGATCGCAGCGCGCTTGCGACGTGATCAGGGGTGGCGGCGAATTCACTCACAGCGGCAGGATAGCGAACTTCGCGACAGGCTCCGTCAGGAGTAATCAGATCTCGGTACTGATCACGTAAGATGCGGCTCACTCCCGCCTACCTGAAATACGTCAGAATGAGTCGTCTCGTCCCGCTGCTGGTCGCCGCCACGATTGCCGCCGCCACACTCGTCCCACCTACCGCAGCGCAATCTCCCGACGTCCTTGCCGCCGGGGGCGTCGATGGCTCGTTCGACGCTGGCGTCGCGGGCTGGACGCTCACCGGAGCCGCGTTCGGAGCCGCTGGGCCGATCGACGCGGGCGCATCGGCAGTCCATCTCGAGGCAGCAGGTGCCGGCGAGATCCGGCTGCTCAGCAAGTACTGGCTGGTCGCAGCCACACCCGGCGACACATACACACTGCGAGCCGCGCTCTACGACAACGATCAGCAGATCGATGAGATCGTGATCTCGCTGAGCGTCGTCGATGCCGGCGGAGCGACGCTGGCATTTGAAAGCACGGCGCTTGCCGGTGACCTCGCGGCCTACCGGCAATTGGTAGCGGGGCCATTGATCGCACCATCGAACACCGCACATGTGCTCGTGAGCGTCGGCGCGCGCGCATCAGGAGGCGGAGCCACGCTCCACGTCGACAGTGTGACGGTCGAGGCTGCTCCCGCAGCGACCGCCACACCAACGCCATCGCCATCGCCAACAGCCTCCCCCTCGCCAACCGCGACGGTGACCGTGACGCCGTCGCCCATACCGCCGGTACCGACGCCAACTGGGACCCCAACGCCAGCGCCGACCGCGACGGCCACACCAACCGCGACGGCCACGCCAACACCGACGCCCCAACCCACCGCAGCGCCGACCCCGAGCGCGACTGCCAACCCCGCGCTCGCCGCAACAGCAGCACCGACGGCGACACCCGCCCCTGCACAACTGACGAACGGGTCGTTCTCCGCCGGAACGGCGGGTTGGGCGAACGTCGGCGGCACGCTGACCGCCGTCTCCGGTTACAGCGGCAGCGGTCAGGCGGCGCTGCTGACGTCCGCGACGACCTCCACCAAGTGGCTCCACCAGACCGTGCAAGTCGCGGCCGAGCGGTGGTACCGAGCGAGCGCACGCGTGACGCCGGGAAGCTCCGGGGAGACCGCCTGGCTGCGCGTCGCCTGGTACGCCAGCGCCGACGGCAGCGGATCGCAGCTCTCGACGGCCGACTCCGCGACCATCACGTACACGGCGGGGGAACTGATCACGGTTGGCACCGGGGCGGTGCTCCCGCCCCCGAACGCCCGCTCGGCCAAGATCCGCGTCATGCTGCGGCCATCGAGCGCCGCGCCCGCGTTGCTGATCGTCGACGACGTCACGTTCGCTCCCGTCGACGCTCCGACAGCCGTCGCCGCGCCAGCGTCGACGTCAACTCCGACACCGACGGCAACTCCCGCCCCAACCGCGGTCGCGACTCCCGCGTCGATGACAACGCCCCTGCCGACGGCACCGCCGACAGCGACCGCTTCAGTGTCTGCGCCCGTGACCGAGTTCCCGACCGCGACTGCTGTTGCGTCGGTGGCTGACCAGCGGCCGATCACGGCCACAGACGCCGCCGCCATCACTTCGGGGGCGGCCGCATCGCTGCTGCGCATCACCGAACTGATGCCCGACCCGCCGCAGTCCGGACGAGACGCCGACTTCGAGTGGGTGGAGATGACGAACGTGGGCAATGATTCGCTTTCGCTCGCCGGGCTCGTACTGCGTGACAACGCAGGCGAATCGGCCCTGCCGAACCTCGCGCTCCCGGCGGGCGGCGTGATCGTGATCGCGGCGCAGTTCGCCGAGATCGAGGGCGCCGTCGCGTACCGGCTGACGGGAGCAATCTCGAACGGCCTCGCCAACGGCGGAGACCGGCTCGCGCTGCTCGACGCCGAAGGGCGTCAACTCGACGCGATCTGCTACGGCTCCGACACGACCTACCTGCGGGCGGAAAGAGTCCCGATCCCCGCACCCGGCGCCGGACACTCGATCACGCGCGATTTCGCCGACGACGGCTCGCTGCTCGGCGTCGAAATCAGCGACGAGCCGACGCCCGGCCTCTACCTCACCTCGGCGACCGCGTTAGCGCCCACAGGAACCACGCCTGAGCCCGCCGCTGCCGACGAGCGCTCATCCTCGGACGGTGGCGCAGACGTCGCGGCGTGGGTGGTGCTCACAACCCTCGCAGTGGGCGCGCTCGCCGCAGCGGCGGGGCTACGCCTGCGGGAGATTCTGCGAGGGGAGGACTAGCGGTCAATCGACGTCGGGCGGATCGACATCGCTCAAGACGACCATCGCGGGCGGCGGCTCGGCGTCGGACATGCGCAGCGTTACCGGCCCCCGCTCGGTACCACCGAAGACGAGCGTGTAGTCGCCTTCAGGGAACCTCAGCGCGGGGTAGAGATCTCCGCGAACCTCGCCTTCCGGAACGTCGTGAACAATCAGCTCAGCGGGACAGAGTTCCACCGCCGCGCTGTCCTGCACGACGACGATGTAGCGACGGCCTTCTGCGGTCTGGCTCTCAGTCATCGGACGCGGGCGCGCCCGGCTAGCCGGGCTGGAGCGCCTCAGCGGCCCAGTCTGCGTAGGTGCCGGTCTCGACCATGCGCTCACGCACCTCGCCGCGCAGGGTCGCAAGTTCGTCGTCGGTCAACGGCGGGGTCGTCGGACAGGGGTCCGGGGCGTCGAGTTCGAAGGTCGTGTTCTCGCGCACGTCGTCGATCGTGAAGCCCTCATGCACCGACTCGACGGCATAGCGTGCCGCCTCTCGGTCGAAGGTGAGGATCGCCATCGGCGTGTAGACGCGGAACGGCTCAGCGGCGCGCTTGAACTCGGGCGGCGTGACGCCGGCACCGGAAACAAAGTCCACCTTCTCGACGAACGTGCGCTTCGAGTGCTCCGTGCGGAAGAAGAAGATACGCTTCGCCGTGTACGAGATCAGCCCCGACCCATAGCCGCCGGGCAGCCGACGGTCGGGCGCGTCCGGGTCGCCGATCACGTGCAGGTTGAAGTCCCCGGCCGCATCGAACTGGATCGCCGAGTGATAGAAGAGGTCAAGCTTCCCGCGCTGGGCGAGGAAGTGGATGTCCTTGCCGAGGTTCCCGCTCAATTGGTCGCTGCCGAGGATGATCGTCTCGATGTGGGGCGCGCTCGTCGCCTCGGCGAGCAGCATCGAGGCCGCCGGGATCATCGAGAGAGCGCCGCACGCGCACGTCTCCCAGTCGCGAATGTCGCGCGACATGAGGACGATCAGCAGCTCCTCGGTTGAGGCGGGCCGCTGCGGGCTCACAGGTGAGTCGCCACCGCTCGGTGGCTCAGTCGCCGGCGGGCGCCGCCGCCATCGACTGCTCGGCAACCATCGCCTGGTACTCGTCCTCGGTCTTACCGATGACGTAGCGGTCGAGGTACTGCTGGAACGACTCGTCGTCGGTCGACGCCTGCACGTACTGCTCGATGTGCTCGCGGTCCATCTCGTAGTAGCCCTTCACGGCGGTCGGGTGTGCGCCGTTGGGCGCGTGCACGACTGCGGTGACGTTGATTGCCGAGATGTAGTTGCCGCCCGCATCGCCGGGCTGAACGCTGTCCACGATCTCCTCGGCGGTGATGATCACCTTGCTCGATGCCTGCGCAACCACGACGTCCTCGCCGAACTGGCGGAGGAGGGCGTTGCCCTGCTCGTCGGCCTTCATGGCGTGAAGGATAGCGACGTCCGGGTTCTGCGCCTTCGCGACCACGTTCAGGTCATTCTCGTCGAAGGGGTTGTACGACATGATCATGTCGTCGCGGCGCTCCATCACGTCGGTACCTGCAAGGCCGCGGACGGGGATGTACGGGACGCCCATTGATCCAGCCTGGATCATTGAATAGTGAACGCCTCAGGTGTTGTCCATCGAATAGATGCGACTGTCTTTGAGGTAGCGGTCGAAGTTCGGTGCCTCGCGCGCGAACGGCGCGAAGCCGATCGAGCAGCAGTCCATGATCTTCGTCTGGCCGGTGCCGACGAGGAAGTCGAGGTTGATCGACCCGCCGACGACTCCAACGACGTGGAGGTTCTGAGCGCCCTGCCGTGCGATCTCTCGCAGCATCGCCATCGGCGCGTTCTCGAACCCGGAGCTCATGACGACTTCGTCGCCATCGCGTACCATTCCGGCCGCGTCGCTCAGGCTCACCAGCTTCGTTCGCATCATGACCTCCGTCTGGCACCCACTGACGGTACCGATGCTGGAACTATACGCTTGTTGTTGTCAGCTTTGCATCGGGGAGTTCGCCATCATGATCAGCGCCGGAGATTCCGCGCCCGCCGTCGAACTCAAGAATATCGACGGCACCAGCCACTCTTTGGCCACGACCGTGCGTCAGCGCCCCGTGCTGCTGGCCTTCTTTGCCCTCGATTGCCTCACCTGCGAGATGAGCTTTCTCTTCTGGGATCGCATCCAGGAGACGTACGGGGGCAGCGACTTCGAGCTGTGGGGCGTCTCCCTCGACAGCCCCGACGAGGCGCGCGACTTCTATGAGCGATCCGGCGTCGAGTTTCCCGTGCTGCTCGACGAAGGGCGCAGCGTCGCACAGCAGTACGGCGCGACAGCGACCCCGGCGCTCTACCTCGTCGGCAGCGACGGTGTCGTGCTCGCCAGCCACGAGGGCTTCGACCGCCCCGCCGTGAACGCGATGATCGAGACGATCGCGGCGCAGACCGGTCGCGAGGCGATCGAGATCGCCGCAGCCGAGGCACCAGACCTGCGCCCCGGCTGCGTGATCCACTTCGGCTAGCCCTCGCGCCCGGTAGAATCTGAGGCGAGAGGTGCGTGCATGCCACATACGCTGCTGCTCGCCGAACCGCGCGGATTCTGCGCCGGCGTTGTCCGCGCCATCGACGTGCTCGACCGCATGCTCGAGATCGAGACGCCGCCGGTCTACGCGTTCCACGAGATCGTGCACAACCGCTACGTCGTGGAGCAGTTCGAGGAGCGCGGCGCGGTCTTCGTGAACACGATCGGCGAGATCCCCGAGGGGTCGCGCGTCGTCTTCAGCGCCCATGGCGTCTCGCCACTCGTCGTGGCGGAGGCAGAGCGTCGCAAGCTGCGCGTCGTGGACGCGACCTGCCCGCTCGTGACGAAGGTGCATCTGGAGACGAAGAAGGCCGCCCGCGACGGCTTCGAGGTCCTGCTCGTCGGGCACCGCGGCCACGATGAGATCGAGGGCACTGCCGGCGAGGCACCGACGCGTACGCGCGTCGTCGAAACCCCCGCCGAGGCATCAGCGGTCAACGCCAGCGACCGCCCGGTCTTCGTGGTCACGCAGACGACGCTCTCGGTCGACGACACCGCTGAGACGATCGACTCGATTCGCGAGCGTTACCCGGATGCGCAGGTGCGGAACGACATCTGCTACGCGACGACGAACCGTCAGGCCGCTGTGCGCACGATCGCGGAGCGGGCCGATCTGGTGCTCGTTGTCGGATCGGTCAATTCGAGCAACACCGTACGGCTCTACGAGGTCGCCATCGGACTCGGCATCCCCGCCTACCGCGTCGACGGTGTCGATGAGATCGACCCGGCCTGGTATGAGGGCGTCGGTGTTGTCGGGCTCACCGCGGGGGCGTCGGTGCCGGACTCGCTTCTCGACCCGATCATCGAAGACCTCAAGGCGCGCGGCGTGACTACGGTTGAGCCGGTCATCGTCGCGGAAGAGACGGCGGTGTTTCAGCCGCCGGAAGGCGTCGAGCCCTAGCCGCGAAGTGCCTCGGCTTCGCGAGGCGATCAGGCGACGGCTTCGCCCTCGCCGGTGAACCACTCGCCGATCACTGCCGGCAGCGCACCGCACACGGTCTCCAGCACGTCCGGCTCGATCGCCTCGGCGATCAGTGACAGCACGGCGCGCGCACGACGTTCGATCTCCTCGGCAGCCATCGACGCCAGCACATCGTCGCCACCGGCAGTGCGATCCCAGTAGCCGGTCGTCTGGTGCTCGGTCATCAGGTAGCCGATGAAGAGGTGCTCATCGACGTAGGGGTCGAAGACCGCATCGCTGGCTGCCAGCCGCACACCGATCGGTCCGGGCAGCGCCATCGCCAGCGTGGCGCACTCCTGTGATGGCAGCGCATGCGCCAGCGCGTTCACGACCTCCATCACCACGACCTCGGCATCCTGCTCAGCCGGCAGATCGATGCGGGTACGAATCTCGGCGATGAATTCGTCGTATTCCATCGTTCCTCTTCGTTGATGCCGGCGGCGATCTCGCTAGGAGAAGAGCCGTCGCTTCAGTGCATCGTATCGCGGGTCCAGCGGGTCGTGCTCGGCGGTTCCGGCAACCGGGTTCATCTCCGCTTCCTGCAGCGCGGCCATCTGCTGCTCGTAGGTCGGGTTCGGTGGATCCGCCTGGTAGAGCAGCCCCAGCGGGATCCGGTCACCCCACTGCTGCACGCGATCCCACGCCTCGACGCGATCCGAGACGCCGGCGGCCTCGTCCGACTCGTATCCCCGTTCGCGGTACCAGTCGTAGGTGTTGATCTTGTTGAACGTCGTGCATGGCTGCATCACGTCGATGTGGGCGTAGCCGGGGTGCTCTATGCCGCGTGCGATCAGGCTCGCCAGATCCTTCGGCGCACCGGCGAAGCCACGAGCGACGAAGCCCGCACCGCTCGCGAAGGTCAGCGCGGTCGGCGTGATCGCCTGCTCGATCGAGCCGCGGGGCGAGGTCTTGCTGACGTAGCCATGCTCGCTCGTCGGCGAATACTGGCCCTTCGTCAGTCCGTAGACCTGGTTGTTCTCGACGACATGGGTGATGTTCGGGTTGCGTCGGGCGGTGTGGATCAGGTGGTTGCCGCCGATACCGTACGCGTCACCATCGCCATCGACGACGATCACGTGCAGGTCCGGGTTCGCCAGCTTGGCACCGGTCGCAAACGGCAGCGGGCGCCCGTGCAGCGTGAGCAGGCCGTACGCCAGCATGTAGTCCGGCAGCTTGGAGCCGCAGCCGATGCCGGTCACGACCAGCACCTCGTGCGGCGCGATGCCGAGTTCAGCCAGCGCGCCCTTGACCGCGTTGAGCACGCCAAAATCGCCGCAGCCGGGGCACCACGTCGGCTTCACGTGCCCCTCGAACATCGAGATGTCGATGCGTTCGCGTGTCTCGGTCGTCATCAGATGCTCCGATTCAGGCGACGGTAGCGCCGGCAACGTGTTCGAGGATGTCTTCTGGATTGAAGACGCGGCCGTCGTACTTGAGCATGCGTTCGGTGATCTCGATCCCGGTCTCCTGCCGGATCAGCTGGCCGAGCTGCCCGGTGAAGTTCTGCTCGACGAGCACCAGCCGCGACGCCGCGTTCAGTGCGGCCGCTGCGCCATCCGGGAACGGCCAGAGGTCAGTGAACTGCAAGAGGTTGAGCGAGATGCCACGCTCGGCGGCGAGTTCCACCGCCTCACGACAGATCATGAACGTCGAACCCCAGCAGACAAGCGTGACGTCCGCTTCGGCGGGTCCGAAGACCTGCGGCGGCTGGATGTCCGCCTGCGCCGTCACCAGCTTGCGCATGCGCTTGTCCATCATCGGCACGCGGTGGCCAGCGTCTTCGCTGATGTGGCCGGCCTCAGTGTGTTCGTCGCTCGTGACCGAGTGAATGGTGTGCGGGTTGCCGGGGAAGGCGCGCGGCGAGATGCCATCCTCGGTGTTCTCGTAGCGCTGATAGAGCCCGTCGGCGCCGGACGGCGCGGCGTCATCCCCGGCGACGATCTTGCCGCGGTTGAAGGTGACATCGGCGCTGTCGAAGTAGTCGGCGGGGTACGTCCGCAGCGCCGAGGCGAGATACGAGTCGGTCAGCACCATCACCGGGCACTGGTACTGCTCCGCAAGGTTGAACGCGCGCCATGCGACCTCGAAGCACTGCCCGATCGAACCGGGGGCGAGCACGATGCGCGGGAACTCGCCGTGTCCGAGGTTGAGCACGAACTGTAGGTCTGGCTGCTCGCTACGCGTCGGCAACCCCGTCGAGGGCCCCCCGCGCTGGGCATCGACGATCACCACCGGCGTTTCCGTCATCGCCGCGAACCCGATCGCCTCCACCATCAGTGAGAGCCCGCCGCCCGACGTCGCCGTCATAGCACGCGTCCCGGCGAAGCCAGCGCCAATCGCCATCGCGATCGCGGCGATCTCGTCCTCGGTGTGCTTTGTCACGACGCCGAGCGACGGGTCGACGGCGGTCAGCCATTCGAGGATCGTCGTCGCCGGCGTCATCGGGTAGGCGGAGATGAAGCGGCAGCCAGCGACGAGCGCCCCGAAGGCGAATGCCTGGTTGCCGGCAACGAGTAGCTGCTGCCCGATCTCCGGCACCGCAGCGAGGCGGTGGCCGAACTCCTCGCCATGCCGATCACGCGTCATCTCGGCAGCAGCACGCATCACGGCGAGGTTCTTCTCGGCGATCTCCGCGCCCTTCGCACCGAAGTTCTCGCGCGTCACCTCTTCCATCGTCGTCGTCGCGAGGCCGGTGATGCCTGCGGCCGCGCCGAGCGCCGCCGTGTTGATCATTACGCGCGATCCGCCCGCCTCCTGGGCGATGCCACCGAGCGGCAACGGAAAGGCGTGGAATCCGCGCGAGCGGATCGCGTCCGCGTCGATCTTCAGGCGCTCGTCGTAGATCACGCCGCCACCGTCGGCCAGCGTATCGAGGTGCAGGTCCACGGTTTCAGGCGTGAGCGCCAGCATCAGATGGTGCTGGCGCTCCTGCGAGCGAACGTCATGCTCCGAGCCGATGCGCAGTGTGTAGAAGTTGTGGCCGCCGCGGACCTGCGAGCGGTAGTCCTGCGTCGCGAAGACGCCGAGCCCGGCACGCGCCAGCGCGAGCGCGAACCCGCCACCGGACGACTCGACACCCTGCCCGGCGTCGCCGCCAATCAGGATGGACATCGAATTCAGGGTCTCAGTAGTCAACCAGCACCTGCCCTGGTCACACACGGGTGATCTGAAGGGGCACTGTCAATCATGAACGCGCGACCCGAATTCGAGTATAGGTGCACACCCCGACGAGAAGACGTGGCCTGCTCACACCTAGCTGGCAGCGACGTTAGCGGATCACGTATCCGACGCCACGGACCGTGTTGACGACGCCCGGCGCACCGCCCGACGCGAGCTTCGAGCGCAGCCGGGAGACGTGCGCCTCCACGAAGTTGCGCTGCCCAAACGTCTCGTAGCCCCAAATGTTGGTCGAGATCGTGTCGGTAGTCATCACCTCGCCGCGGTGCTCAAGCAGCAGCCGGAGTACGGAGAACTCCTTGGGCGTGAGGTTCAGCTCGTGCTGATCCACGAACACTTCGTGCGCCCTCAGGTACATGACGATGTCGGATGGTCCGCGCAGCTCCTCATGTACCGAGTCGCGCTGCATGCGCCGCCGCAGTACCGCACGCACGCGGCGGTTCAGCTCCGATGAGTCCATCGGCTTCACGATGTAGTCGTCGCCGCCGAGGTCGAAGCCCTGCAGTCGTTCAGAGAGGTTGCCGGCGGCCGTCACGAAGATCACCGGCACGTCGCTGCGCGCTCGGATCTGACGGCAGACCTCGAACCCTGACATGCCGGGCAGGCCGACATCGAGAATCACGAGGTCGAATGGCTCGCGATCGACGAGCGCCAGCGCCTCTTCGCCGCTGGCGACGCCGCTTGAGACGTTGCCGTCCGCATTGAGATGCGCTGCGATCAACTCGCGGACCATCGGCTCATCGTCGACGACGAGGACGCGCGCCGGTGTCGATGCTTGCTCAAATCCCGAGGTCATCGATAGCTCCACAACCATCAGTCAGCCCTGTACCGCAACCCAGACATGATATCCGGAGTCGCTGCCCGCTCTGCTCGATCCCTCGGATCAGGGACCAGTCAGAATCCGGGCCTGTCGCCCGCAGGACGGGCAGCGCCTCGCGGCGGGAGATAGCCTGGGATCGATCCCCCGCCATCTGAATCTTAGAGTGCCTGAAGGTCAGCAATCTGACGGGACGCTGCGCTTTTAGTCAGTGCGCCGTCAGAATGCAATCTACGCGCCGCAGCCAGCGATTAATTGATTCCGTTGTCGGCGAGGAAATCAAGCAACAGTGGCTGAAATTCGTCGCGGGCCTGCCTATACACGCCGTGGCCTGACTCCTGCACGATCTCGAGCCGAGCGTTGTCGCCGATCGCTCGCGCCATGTGCACCGAACCGCCGGCACCCGCGGTCGCGTCCTGTCCACCGGCAACGATCAACGCCGGGCATTCGATGCTGTGCAGGTACGGCGTCATCGGGTGCTCTCGCAACCCGGCGACGGCACGCGACTCCGCGACGTAGGACTCCATGTGCTCGGGCGCGACCTGACGGCCGCTGTCCGCGCTGACGGTGACGTGGCCCGCGAAGGCGGGTTCCAGTGTGCGGCCGGCGATCGCATCGGCACCGCGCTGAGCGACCTCGCCGCGCTGGTACCAGTTGTCGCTGGAGAGCGTGTTCACCTCCGCGGAGCTTGAGTCGACGACGATCGCCGCGCACCGCTCCGGAAAGTCGAGCGCGAAGCGCTGCACGAGCACGCCGCCCCACGAGACGCCGAAGATTACCGCCTGCTCCACATCGAGCTTGTCGAGCAGCCGATCGAGATCCGATGCGTAGAGCGGCAACGAGTATTTGGCCGCCTGCCCGGAGCGGCCGAGCCCTCGATTGTCCCAGGAGATCGTGCGGAAATGCTCGGCGTACCAGCCCATGTCGTCCTGCTCGAAACCCTCGCCGCTGCCGCCGAGACCGTGACAGAAGACGAAGGTGACCGGCCCGTCGCCAGCCTCCTCGTAATGAATCGTAACGTCGCCAAGTTCCATGTCTGGCATGTGCCTGCCCCTCGTTGCTCGAACGTTGTACACGCCGTGACGGTAAGCTCACAACCCGGCCCAGAGAGAATGAGGATCGCGTTTGCCCCGTATTTCGCTCAAGCGCTCGCAACTCAACGCCCTCTCGACGATTGCCCTGATCGTCATCGTGCTCGTCGTGCTGATCACCACGCTGACGCCGGTTGGAACCGGGCCGCCGAGCGAGACGGGAGATGTCTGCGCGCTGGGGCTACCGTGTGTCGTCGGTCACGTCGTGCTGTTCGGGGCGCTCGGACTCGCAGCCGGCGGTCGCTACGCGGCGAGCGCTACGGCCATGGCCTCGCCGCGTCGTGTGCTGGGCATGGTCTTCATCGCGATCTGGATCTTCGCCGCCGTCGATGAACTCGCCCAGGAGTACTGGGTCGAGGGCCGAGGCGGTCAACTCGCTGACTGGGGCGCGGATATGATCGGCGCGGTGATCGGACTCGCGTTGACGGGACCGCTGATGCGCGGTCTGGTGCGCGTGAGAGCCGACTAACCCTACTCGTTCATTTGTACCCAATCGCACGCACTATTACTCGCGAAATCACCGGTTTTCTCGCTCTTGATCCACCGAGGAACGATTGCGCCCAACTGAGAGCGAGTACATGATTGTGCACCGCTTCTCAAACTCGCGATGCGAGTCGATCGCGGAGTGCCTGGAGGCACCTGATGCCGCTGGAGATTCCCGAAGTCGTCATCAGCCGCCTGCCGGTCTACTACCGCCTGCTCACCCGCATCCAGGCCGAGGGCCGCACCGTAATCTCCTCGCAGGAGCTGGGCGAGGCGCTTGGCGCAACGCCGGCGCAAATCCGCAAGGACCTCTCTTACTTTGGTCGTTTCGGCAAGCAGGGGCGCGGCTATTCAGTGCAGCGCCTGACCGAAGAGCTGCGCAAGATCCTCGGCCTTGAGCGCCGCTGGACGATGGTACTGGTCGGCATCGGCCGCCTCGGGCGCGCAATCGCCTCCTACCACGGCTTCGAGCCACAGGGCTTCGACGTGATCGCGCTCTACGACGCCGACAAGTCGGTCGTCGGCAGCGAGGTGAGCGGCCACATCGTGCGTGACGCCGCGCTGCTGGAGTCGGAGGTGCGCACCGAGATGCCGGAGATTGGCGTCGTCGCTGTGCCGGCGGAGTACGCGCAGACGGTGATCGACACGCTGGTCCGCGGCGGGGTGAAGGCAATCCTCAGCTACGCACCGCGTGCTGTGCAGGTACCGCCCGGTGTGGAACTGCGGCAGGTCGACCCGGTGATCTCGCTACAGAGCATCACGTATCACCTGACGCGCGACCTCGACAACGCATCGAGCTAGAGCTGGCGCAGCGCTAGACCGGCTCTCCGATCAGCGACTCTTCTTCCGTCGGCATCGCGCGCTCGATCACGTCGAGATAGTCGAGCGCGGCACCGGAGCCAAGCGCTACGCAATGCATCGCGTTCTCCGCGACATGCACCGGAACACCGGTCTCGTGCCTCAGCAGGTCATCGAGGTGTGGCAGTAGCGACGTCCCGCCGGTGAGCACGACGCCACGATCGATCACGTCTGACGCCAGTTCCGGAGGCGTGCGCTCAAGCACCGTGCGCACCGTTTGCACGATGCTGCCGAGGTGCTCCTGGATCGCCTGCGTGACCTCTGAGGACTGCACCGTGACGGTGCGCGGCATGCCCGTGATCTGGTCGCGACCGCGCACGCCGACCGAGCGGTCCGGCTCGGCGGGGATCGCCGAGCCGACCGCGATCTTCACTTCCTCGGCTGTGCGTTCGCCGACGACCAGGTTGTGCCGCCGCTTGATGTGATCGGTGATCGCCTCGTCGAGACGGTCGCCCGCGACCCGCACCGATTCGCTGGCGACGATGCCGAACATCGAGATCACTGCCGCCTCCGTCCGGCCGCCGCCGATGTCGACGATCATGTGGCCGCGTGGTGAGCCGATCGGAATCTCCGCGCCGATCGCGGCGGCCAGCGGTTCCGGGATCAGGTGCGCCGGGCGTCGTGCGCCGGCCGCCTCCGCTGCGTCGCGCACGGCGCGCTGCTCGACGCTGGTCACCCCGACCGGAACGCAGATCATCACCTCCGGCCGGATCAGGTTGAAGCGCCCGACGACACGTCCGATGAAGTAGCGAAGCATCGCCTCCGTGATCAGGTAGTCCGCGATCACCCCGTCGCGCATCGGCCGGATCACCTGAATCGTGCCAGGGTGGCGTCCTATCATCGCGCGCGCCTCATCACCGACGGCGACGACCGTGTTGTCGCGCTCCGTCAGCGCCACCACGGCGGGCTCATCAAGCACGACGCCCTTGCCGTGTTCGAACACGAGCACGTTCGCCGTGCCGAGGTCGATGCCGATGCGTCGATTGAACATCCAGCGCGCCACCGATCGATGGAGTGGATAACTCAGTGCGAGGGGAGAAGGGCGGGCAGTCTAGCGTCCCCGCGCGCGCCACGCACGCGCGCCGCCGGGCGAGTGGCCAGCAGCGCGACTGCTAGGTTCGTTCGACGTCCGCCCCGAGGCTCTGCAGGCGCTCAACAAGATGGGCGTAGCCGCGGTCGATGTGGATGATGTCGCGGATCGACGTCTCGCCATCGGCGGCGAGCCCCGCGATGAACGTCGCGGCGCCTGCGCGCACGTCGAGTGCCCGCACGTTCGTGCCGAAGAGCGGTGTCGGCCCCTCGATCATCACGGACTGGCCGCCGACGGTGATGTGCGCACCCATGGAGCGCAGCTCGCCGACGTACAGCAGCCGGTTCTCGAAGACGCGCTCATGGATGATCGAGACGCCGTGCACCTGCGTCAGCATCGCCGCCATCGGCGCGTGCAGGTCGGTCGCATATCCGGGGTACGGGACTGCCTGAAGCTGGATCGCGCGCAGGCCCTCCGGGTCCGTGCAGCAGACGCGGATGCTGTCCTCGGTCGTCGAGAGGTCGACGCCGGCCTCGCGCAGCTTCGTGAGCAGGCTGTCGAGGTGCAGCGGCGCGGAGTGCTCCACCGTGACATCGCCGCCGGTCGCCGCGCCGGCAAGCAGGAAGGTGCCGGTCTCGATGCGGTCGGGGATGATCGTGAAGTCTGTGCCGTGCAGCCGTTCGACACCCTCGATCGTGATCGTGTTGCTGCCGTGGCCGCCGATCTGGGCGCCCATGCTGATCAGCATCTCGCAGATCATCTGGACTTCGGGCTCGGCCGCAGCGTTGACGAGCGTCGTCTCGCCATCAGCGAGAGCAGCTGCGAATATCAGGTTCACCGTGCCGAGCACGCTCGGGTAGTCGAAGAAGATGCGCGCGCCGGTCAACTTCGGCGACTTCGCCATCCACGCCGCGCCATCGCGCGAGACATCCGCGCCAAGCGCGCGGAAGCCATCGAGGTGCACGTCGAGCGGACGCACGCCGATCACGTCGCCGCCGGGCGGGGCACACGATGCCTCGCCGTCACGGGCGAGCAACGGTCCCATCACGAGGAACGATGCCCGCGTTGCCGCCACGTGCTTGTCGGGCGCGCGATGCGTCGTGATCTCCGGCACCTGGATCTGGATCTCGTCCTCCGTGCCATCGACGGTCGCGCCGAGCGCCGTGAGTAGATCGAGCATCTCGCCGACATCGGCGATTGCCGGGGCGTTGCGCAGGGTGACAGGGTCGGCGGTCAGCAGTGCTGCCGCAATCGCGTAGAGCGAGGCATTCTTGGAGCCGGAGGCGACGAGCGAGCCCATCAGGGGCTTCCCGCCGCGGATCACCAGACGTTCGTCCATCGGGTCGCTGCCCAGTCTCCCGCCAACGCCAGCATACGCGCGGCACTCTGCCGCCGCGAGTCCAGCGCGGTGTTGGGGGGTGTCGCGCTAGGCGCGGACCGAGGGAGCCCCGCTGCCGGTACCGGCACGGCGACGCACGCGCAGCCGCAGCAGGGCGCGCTGTAGCGCCAACTGCGCGCGCAGCAGGTCGATCGCCTCACCGTCGGTCGGGGTGCCGGCGAGGCGCTGCTCGGCGCGTTGCCGCGCTGCGTCTGCCCGCTCCTCGTCGATCTCGTCCACCTTCTCGGCGGCGTCGGCGAGCACAATCGTCTCGTCGTTCGCGACCTGGAAGAACCCGCCGTGGATTGCCAGCACCATGTCCTCGCCCGGCGCGCGGGCGATCATCTCGCCGACGGCGAGGCTCGCCATCAGCGGCGCGTGCGACGGCAGGACAGTGATCTGCCCCTCCGTCGTGGGCACGATCAAACGTTCGATGTCATCGCGACGAAGCACTTCGCGCTCCTGCGTGACGATGGAGAAGGTGAGCGGCACTGTCGGTATCCCCGCCCGTTCTACGTCGTGGCCGCTGCTGCGGCTGCCTTCTCCACGGCTTCTTCGATCGAGCCGACCATGTAGAAGGCGTTCTCCGGCAGCTCGTCGTGGCGACCCTCAAGGATCTCCTTGAAGCCGCGCACGGCGTCGTCGACGCTCACGTAGCGGCCCTCAGCACCGGTGAACTGCTCCGCGACGAAGAACGGCTGCGTGAGGAAGCGCTGCACCCGACGTGCGCGCGCGACCGTCTGCTTGTCCTCTTCGGAGAGCTCCTCGATACCGAGGATGGCGATGATGTCCTGCAGGTCCTTGTAGCGCTGGAGCGTGCGAATCACGCCCTGTGCGACGTCGTAGTGCTCCTGGCCAACCACCAGCGGGTCGAGGATTCGACTGTTCGAGGTCAGCGGGTCGACCGCCGGGTAGAGTCCCTGCTCGACGAGCCCTCGGTCGAGCGTGACCGTCGCGTCGAGGTGACCGAAGGTCGTCGCGACGCCGGGGTCGGTGTAGTCGTCCGCGGGGACGTAGATCGCCTGGAACGAGGTGATCGAGCCCTTGTTCGTGGAGGTGATGCGCTCTTCCAGCTCACCGACTTCAGTCGCCAGCGTCGGCTGATAGCCGACGGCGGACGGCATGCGTCCAAGCAACGCCGAGACCTCCATGCCGGCCAGGGTGTAGCGGTAGATGTTGTCGATGAAGAGCAGCACATCGCGGCCCTCGACGTCACGGAAGTACTCCGCCATCGTCAGTCCGCTCAGAGCGACGCGCAGGCGCACCCCGGGAGGCTCGTTCATCTGTCCGTAGACGAGCGCCGTCTTGTCGAGCACGCCGGATTCGTCCATCTCGTGCCAGAGGTCGTTGCCCTCGCGGGAACGCTCACCGACGCCGGCGAAGACGGAGAGACCGCCGTGCTCGGTCGCCAGGTTTCGAATCAGCTCGGTGTTGATGACCGTCTTGCCGGTGCCCGCACCGCCGAAGAGGCCGACCTTGCCACCACGGGCGAGGGGGGCGATCACATCGATCACCTTGACGCCCGTCTCGAGCATCTGGGCGGTCGTCTCCTGGTCGGCGTAGGCCGGGGGAGCGCGGTGGATTGACCAGCGCTCTGCGTCATCGGCAATCGGCTCGCCGGGGTCGATCGGGTCGCCGGCGGCGCTGAAGATGCGGCCGAGCGTCTGCGGGCCGACCGGCACGGTGATGGGCGAGCCGGTGTCGACGGCTTCTGCACCGCGGCGCATGCCCTCCGTGGCGTCCAGCGCGAGGCAGCGCACCCAGTTGTTGCCCAGGTGCTGCTCGACCTCGGCGACGAGCGAGGTGCCCTCGCCCATGTCGATGTTGACCGCGTTGTAGATCGCCGGTAGGTCGCCGGGGGGAAACTCCACGTCCACCACCGTGCCGATGACCTGTCGTACTGCGCCTGTTGCCATTTGGAACCCCTCCCGTACGGGATGTCCTCAGTTGTCTGTTATCCCTGCTCGAGCGCGGCCTTACCGCCAATGATGTCGAGCAATTCGCTGGTGACCAGCTCCTGACGAGCCTTGTTGTAAGTGAGTGTGAGGTCCGTAACCATCTCGCCTGCGGCGTCGGTCGCCTGTCGCATCGCGACCATGCGGGCCGACTGCTCGGACGCGGCGGCCTCGAGCAGCGCCTCGAAGATCTGCATCTCGACGTAGCGCGGGAGCAGTGTCTCCAGCAGTTCAGCCGGGTCCGGCTCGAAGATGAAGTCGATGGCGGCCGCGTCCTCGTCGCCCTCGGGCGCGACGACCGGCAGCAGCTGCCGGAAGGTCGGTCGCTGGATCGCGGTGTTGACGAAGTTCTGGTAGCCGAGGAAGACCTTGTCGATGTTCCCGGCGGCGTAGTCCTCGATCACGATGCGCGAGATCGGGAGCACTGCCTCCATGCCGGGGAAGTCACCGATTTCGGTGAAGTCGGCCAGCATCGGGAAGCCCGAGCGGCGGAAGAAGTCGCCGCCCTTGCGACCGACGGTCAGCGCCGAGACACGTTCGACGTGCGGCTGCTGTTCGAGGGCAAGCGATGCGCCCGCACGGTTCATGTTCGAGTTGAGGCCACCGGCGAGGCCGCGGTCGGCGGTGATGTGGATGAACGCGAAGTGCTTGACCTCACGCTCCTGCAGCAAGGGGTGGAGATCGTCGGCACTGGCCGTCTGGGCGAACCCGGAGAGCGCGCCGAGCACGGCTCGCATGCGCTCCGCGTAGGGTCGCGCCGAGAGCGCGCGGTCCTGGGCACGCCGCATCTTCGATGCAGCGACCAGCTCCATGGCCTTGGTGACCTTGGAGGCGTTCTCAACCGAGCGGATGCGATCCTTGACCGCACGGACTGCACCGGCACCAGCCATCTATGCCCTGACCATCTCTGCTTCGAACATCACTGCCCGGACCCTTGTCGCGACCGGCCGCCTAGTAGGCGACCGACCCCTTGAACTCGTCGATTGCCTTCTTCAGCGCCTCTTCGGTCTCGTCGCTCAGTTCGCCGGTGTCCATGATCGCGGAGATCACGTTCGGCGCACTGGCGCGCATGTGGTCGTGGAACGCGGTCTCGAAGTCCGCGACCTTATCGACCGGCACCTCGTCCATGTAGCCCTTCACACCGCAGTAGAGAATCGTGACCTGCTCAGCGAGCGTCAGTGGCTGGTACTGCGGCTGCTTCAGCAGCTCCGTGAGCCGCTGCCCACGCTCCAGCTGCTGGCGAGTCGCGGCGTCGAGGTCGTCCGTGCCGAACTGCGCGAAGGCCTGCAACTCGCGAAACTGCGAGAGGTCGAGCCGCAGCGAACCGGCGACGTCACGCATCGCCCGCCGCTGGGCGGCACCGCCGACGCGCGAGACGGAGATGCCCGGGTTCAACGCCGGTCGCTGACCGGCGTTGAAGAGGTCGCCCTCAAGGAAGATCTGGCCATCCGTAATCGAGATGACGTTCGTCGGAATGTAGGCGGAGACGTCGCCGGCCTGCGTCTCGATCACCGGCAGCGCCGTGATCGAACCGCCACCGAGCTCGTCGGTGACACGCGCGGAACGCTCGAGCAGGCGCGAGTGCAGGTAGAAGACATCGCCGGGGTACGCCTCGCGACCCGGAGGGCGCTTCAGTAGCAGCGAGACCTGGCGGTACGCCCAGGCGTGCTTGGTGAGGTCGTCGTAGGCGATCAGGACGTCCTTGCCCTGTGCCATGAAGTACTCGGCCATCGCGCAACCGGAGTACGGGGCTATGTACTGGAGCGCGGCGGAGTCAGCCGCCGAGGCGCTGACGACGATCGTGTGATCCATCGCGCCGTACTGGTCGAGGATGCCGACGGTCTGCGCGACCTTGGCGTCCTTCTGACCGATGGCGACATAGATGCAGATCAGGTCGCCACCCTTCTGGTTGATGATGGCGTCCAGGATCAGGGCGCTCTTGCCCGTGGAGCGGTCGCCGATGATCAGCTCGCGCTGACCTCGACCGATCGCCGTCATGGCGTCGATCGCCTTCACGCCGGTCTGCACCGGGAAGTCGACGGACTGTCGCGAGACGACGTCCGGGGCGATGCGCTCAACCGGGTAGCGCTCCGAGCTCTCGATCGGGCCGCGCTCATCGATCGGGTCGCCGAGCGCGTTTACCACGCGCCCGATCAGTGCCTCGCCGACCGGCACGGAAGCGACCAGTCCGGTGGTGCGGACCTCGTCGCCTTCCTTAATCTCGGTGTGGTCGCCGAGCACGATGGCGCCGACGGTCTCTTCCTCAAGGTTCAGCGCCAGGCCGCGGGCACCGGTGCTGAACTCAATCAGCTCGGACGCGACACACTCGCCGAGTCCGTGGATGCGCGCGATGCCGTCGCCGGCCTCGATCACCGTGCCAACGTTGGCTTCGGTAACGGAAGCGTCGAAACCCTCGATCTGCTGCTTGAGGATCGCGGCGATCTCTTCTGCTCGTACGGCCATAGCTAACTTACCTTCCGGCGGCTCATGCCTGCCCCTCGGTGGCACTCTGCACCAGTTGTTCTCTGAGACCGCGCAGGCGGCCACGAGTGGAGCCATCGATGAGCTGGTCGCCGATGCGGATCACCGCACCACCCAGCAGATCTGGATCCACCTCTGCTTCGATTTCGACTTGCTTCCCGGTCCACTCGCGGATGCGGTTCACGATCGCCTGACGGCGCTCGTCGTCCAGCGCCACGGCGGTTCGCACCTCGGCACGCACGATCTCGCGCTCCTCGTCCCGCAGTTCGCGGTAGTAGGACGCGATCGACGAGCCCAGCACCAGCCGGCCCTTGCGCCGCAGCAGGCGGAAGAGGTTGAGCTGTGACTGCCCGATCCCCGGCGCCGCCTCACGAACGATCGACTGCAGCCGATCGTCCGATGTCTGCTCGCTCTGCAACGCCGCGACGAACGCAGCAGACGAGGTCAACGCATCGAGTGCGTCGACGGCCTCATCCCACTGCGCTGACTCGCCGCGCTCGCTGGCGAGCTCCGCGATGGCAATCGCATAGCGACGACCGGCAATGTCTCGGGGAAGCGCCATGTGGTGCTACTCCGAGCTGCCCTGCGACGACGTATCGCCGCTGCCGAAGGAGCTACCCACCATCACCTCGTCGATCAGGCGCTGATGCGCTGACTGATCCAGTGACTCCCCGATCACGCGCTCGGCGGCGCTGATCGTGAGGTCGGCGAACTCCTGGTGCAGCTGCTGGATCGCGCGATCGCGTTCCGCCTGCACCTCTTCGCGTGCGCGGGCAACGATTTGCTCGGCATCCGTGCGTGCACGTTGCTCGAGTTCCTCGCGAAGCCGCTCGGCGGCCTCCTGAGCGCGCTGAACAGCCTCTCGGCCCTCGGCGCGTGCCTCTTCGACCACCTTGCGGGCCTCGTCCTCGCTGGCAGAAGCCTGCTCGGCGGCCTGCTCGGCGCGGTTCAAACCTTCTGAGATTCGACGCTTTCGCTCATCCAGCATCTTGAGCAGCGGCCGGTAGAGGAACAGTCGCAGGACGACCAGCAGGATCAAGAAGTTGACCAGCTGGGAGATCAGGCCGGGCAGATTGAAACCCAGCGCGGCGATCCCGCCCGCTTCTTCCTCCTCGGCAGCCGCGACCACCGCAGGCAATGCGGCGGCCAGCAGGCCGATGAGCGCAGCCGTCAGCCGTCTAGAAGACAAAGCCGATAAGGATGGCAACGACCAGGGCGTAAATGCCGATGGCCTCAGCGAACGCGATCGCGAGGATCATGTTCGTCTGGATTGCTCCGGCCGCTTCCGGGTTTCGCCCCAGAGCTTCCATCGCCTTGCCACCGAGCATGCCGATGCCGATGCCGGGGCCAATCGCCCCGATGCCCATGGCGATCGCTGCTGCGAGGAACTTGGAGGCGTTCTCGGTGTGCTCGTTGTCACCGACCTCCTGTGCCCCGGCGACGCTGGCCATTACCACGAACAGCATGCCAGCGATGGCAAGTGCCCACAGCATTCGCCGGGTCACTGCCCCGGCGTTCATCTCACGTACGTTCATTCTTTCACCCTCTCTGGTGCACCACAGCCACCCCTCGTCGGGGCGACCACGGGACATCAACCGGTTGTACCCTCACTCGTTGCCGGGGCGGCCTCGCTCGACGCTGCCCCGTGATCATCGTGGTCATCGTGGGATGTCGTTGCGGTCTGAGCGAAGACCAGCGTCAACATGGCAAAGACGAAGGCCTGCACGAGCCCCACGAAGAGCTCCAAGCCATAGAAAATATCGACGAGTACGAAGGGAACGAGGAAGCCCATCATCAGCAGCAGTACCTCGCCGGCGAAGATGTTGCCGAACAGTCGGAAGGTGAAGGAGACGACGCGCGCGAGCTCCGAGATGACCTCGAGCAGACCGACGAAGACGTCGATCAGGCCCATCGGGTTCCCCTTCAGCAGTCTGCTGAAGTTGAAGAACTTCTTCAGGTAGCCGAAGCCCAGCGCCTGGAAGCCCCAGAACTCGACAAAGACAAAGGAGAAGAGGGCAATCGCCAGCGGCGCGTTCACGTCGGTCATCACGGAGCGGAAGTAGGGAGCGAGCAGGCCGGAGAATTGGCCCTTCTCGTGCTCGTCGGTCGTCACGGCGTGGTCGCCGGTGCCGAGGTCAAGCTCGGTCGGACCGATCGGGATCACGGCGAGGTCGAGCCCGGCGAACGTCGTCTGCTCGAAGACGACTTGCTTGTCGCCATGGTTCGGCTCCGGCACGCCGACGATGTTGTTCATCGGCAGCAGGCCGACGTAGTTCGAAATCACGATGAAGAAGAAGATCGTCGCCACCAGCGGGAAGAAGCGGCGGCCCTTCTCCTCGCCGACGACGCCGACGACGAATGTCTCGTAGAAGCCGGTGAGCACTGCCTCGATGGCGCCGCTGAAGCCGGAGGGGACGAGCGAGACGTTGCGTCCGACGACGATGCCGCCGACGACGATTAACGCGACGACGAACCACGACGTGAACATCGTGTTCGTAACGCCAAAGCCGAGGACCGGGAAGTCGAAGACGTGCTCCGGAGCAACGATCACCACAGGCGCCGGGCCGGGGACGAACACCATGCCGCCGCCGATCAGCGCGATCACTCCGATCGCGATCAGCCAGATGCGCATCTAGCGACCGTCCCGATCGTTGCGGGGCTGCTGTGTGGCGCGGATGAAGTCACGCAACTGCACGAACGCTCCATAGAATCCTGTGGCCAACCCCAGCACCAGAAACACCAGTGTCAGGACCGGCTCAGTGTCGAACCGCTTGTCCAGCAGGTTTCCGACCACCGTCAATCCAACGATCGACGTGGCGAGAAACGTCCCGATTCCAAGCAGCCCGAACGCAGGCGAGTTCCACATGACCGTGGCCCCCCTTCCGGGATGGCTGGCCGCACGAGAAAGTAGCACGCGTTGATCGGGGGATCAACCACTTGTGAGGAGATGCACGAACCTGCATGGGTTTCCCAGCCGTGAGGTTCGCTTGAGCGGCTCGACTGGCGAGCCCGCGCGGGCTAGCTGTCGGCCTTGCCTAGGTCGTCCAGATCGAGTTCGGAGATGAAGTCCTGGAACGCGGAAAGCTTCTCCAACTCTTCCGCCGATACCGCCTGCGTCGCTCCCGGCTCTGCGTCGTCATCGGCGTTCTCGTCGAGCAATACACCGTGGTCCGCCAGCACGGCTTCCTCGACGTAGATCGGGACGCTCTTACGCACGGCGAGGGCGATCGCATCCGACGGCCGCGAGTCGATCTCAAACGATCGCCCGTCCTGCTCAACATTGATCAGCGCGTAGAACGTGTCGTCGGTCATGTTGTTGACGACGACGGACTGCACCGTCCCGCCAAGCTCATCGATCGTGCGCGAGAGCAGGTCGTGCGTGAGCGGTCGCGCGACGGCGACGTCCTGCAGGCGGTAGGCGATCGCGTCGGCCTCGGCCGGGCCGATCCAGATCGTGAGATAGCGCTCTGCGCCCTTCTCGTGCAGCACGACGACCCGTTGGTAGTTGCGCAGGTTGACGCGGATCGAATCGATCTCAAGTTCGAGCAACGTACGTACCCCCACGGGGCGGCCTGCTGCCGTGTGCCCGTGCTACCGAGTGTAGGAGTGCCGTTCGCGGGCAGTCAACGCGGGCGCATCAGGCTTCTCCCGCGTGCTCGGCGCGCCGATCCCTAGGCCGATCCCCGCATCGATCGCTCCGTCGATCACCTCGTCGATCGCAGCGCCGACGGCCTGGTCATTCGGGCTCTGGTGGGTCACCGTGGAACGCTCGCTCGATCGCCGGATCGACCGGCTCGCCACGCTCGACGATCTCCGCGATCCGCTTCTGGAGCGTCGGTCGGTCGAGCAGCACTCGACGCTCGCACGTTCGGCAGCGCAGCCCGACATCGAGGCCAACGCGCACGACGTCCCAGTCGAATCCGCCGCACGGATGCTTGCGTCGCAACCGCAGCACGTCGCCCATGCGCAGGTCGAGAACCATCGGCCGACCTTCCGCTAGCGGGCGGCGTTGATGGCGTCGCGCAGCGTGCCGGCGGCGTCGCGTGCAGCGGCGGCGAAGGTCTCCGGGTTGTCGCTCGCATAGGTCACGCCACGAGAGGCGTTGATGAGGATGCCCCCGCCCTCGGCGTCCGTGCAGGCCTGCACCGCAGCCGCGATGTCGGCGTCCTGTGCACCGACGCCCGGCATCAACTGGAGCAGGTCCGGAGCGAGTTCACGGATGCGCGCGCCTTCCTCGGGATAGGTCGCGCCGACGACAAGGCCGACGTTGCCACGGCTGTTCCACGCATTCGCGAGCAGCGCGACGCTCTCGTAGAGCGGACGCCCACCCTCACCAGCGGAGAGGTCCTGCAGATCGACGGCGGAAGGGTTAGAGGTGCGGCAGAGCACGAAGCTATGCCGATCCTCGTACTCGAAGAAGGGCGTCAGCGCGTCCTCGCCGAGGTACGGGCTGACCGTCACCGCATCCACACCGAGTTCTTCGAACACCGCCTTCGCGTAGCGGTTGCTGGCGTGGCCGACATCGCCGCGCTTGGCGTCGAGCAGCACTGGCACGCCGTCGGGGACCGCGTCGATCACCTCGCGCAGGCGGACGAAACCATCGAGGCCGAGCGCCTCAAAGAAGGCAACGTTCGGCTTATAGCAGCAGACGAGGTCGGAGGTCGCGGCGATGATCTGTTTCAGGAAGTCGACCGTGTCGACGCCCTCGGGGATCTGGTCGGGGTCGGGGTCGAGCCCGACGCAGAGCAGCGAGTTGTTCGTGGCCGCCGCTGACTCGTACTTGTCTCTGAAGTTCATCGCACCGCCTCGCTCAGCATTGTCATTGGTGGGAGCGCGGCGCCAGCTTCCCGCAGCCGCCCGATCGACGCCGCGAAGGCGTCCGGCTCCCCGGTCGCAGAGCAGCGTACCGCTTCTGCATCCGCTGCTGCACCGGAGGAGGCGGGTAGCGTCATCGCGTGATCGTCGAGCTGTTGTCGAGCGCGGCGCGCGACCGGCTCTGCCGCGTCGAGCACCGCCGCCCGATCGCCGACGATGCGGGCGATCACCGGACGGAGGAACCCATAGTGCGTGCAGCCGAGAGCGATCTGATCCGCTCCCCTGCCCAGTGGCGCTTCAAGCGCATCACGCAGCGCCCGCTCCACGCGCGGACCGGCGACCTCGCCCGCCTCGACCAGGTCCGCGAGGCCCGGCATCGCAACCGTCTCGACCGCGGTGCCGTTGGCGTGATCGTCGACGAGCTTCGCCAGGCGGTCGCCGCGGGCCGTCGCCTCCGTGACGAGCAGCGCGACTCGACCACTGGCCGACCGTTCGACGGCGGGCTTCAGCGGCGGCTCCATGCCGACGACCGGGACATCAAACTCGTCGCGTAGCTGCTCCAGCGCCGCAGACGTGGCCGTGTTGCAGGCGACGACGAGCAGCGACGCGCCACCATCGATCAGCCGGCGGGCGAGCGTGAACGCACGCTCCTCGATCTCGGCTTCCGTGCGGTCGCCGTACGGGAAGCGCGCGGTGTCTGCGATGTAGCGGATCGGGAGCGTGGGAGCGAGTCCGTGCAACGCCTCGGCGACGGTCAATCCGCCGACGCCCGAGTCGAAGATGCCGACGCTGGCCTGCATCGAACCTCCTGAACCCACCAGATCGAGAGTAGGCGCAGACGATCGATCCGACAACAGCCAGCAGCCAGCAACCCGTCCGCCGAGTAGTCGGCCTCCCCTTCGACTGCCTCCCCCTAGACTGCTGAGATGCGCATCGATGTGCTCCAGCTCCCGCCCGCCCCGGACGACCCGTCGCTCGCGGGCAAGACCTGCTTCGTCGTCGACGTGCTGCGCGCGACATCGACGATCGCGACACTGCTCGATGGCGGACTGACGGCTATCTACCCCGCCGGCTCGATCGTCGAGGGCCGCGAGCGCCGCGATTCGCTACAGCAGGCGCTCGGCCATGAGGTGCTGCTCTGCGGCGAGGAGGGTGGGCTGCCCCCGGCTGGTTACGACCTCGGCAACTCGCCAACCGAGCTCGCTGCGGTGCTCGCCGCGCGGCAACCGCCGTGGCGGGAAGCGGTGATCGCGACGAGCAACGGCACGAAGGCGCTGCTCGCCTGCCGCAGCGCCGACCTCGTACTCGCCGCTGCACCGCTGAATGCGGCCGTCGCGACCGCGCACGCGCTGACGGCTGGCAACGACGTGCTCGTGGTCTGCTCCGGCACCGGCGGTGAGCCGTCCGACGACGACGACCTCGCTGCCGGGCTGCTCGCGCAGCGGCTGATCGATGCCGGGGCGGACGCGACGGACGGTGCTGCGCAGTCGGCGGCGCGCTACCGCGCCGTGCGCGACGACCTGCCGACGGCGCTACGGGCGACGCGGCACGGCCAGACGCTGATCGAACTGGGCTTCGACACCGACCTCGACCGCTGCGGGAGCGAGGACGCGGTGTCGGTGGCAGCCGCGCTGGCGGAGACGGACGGCGTCGCGGTGCTGCGCCGGCTCTAGATTCCGGCTGTCGGCGTCAGCGCTTCTGGCTCGAGCGTCGGCAGGTCTGGCGGCTCGTCGGGGCCGTGGTCGTCGTCGTCCATGTCGCGCCTGACGGTCTGGCGCAGTTCGGCGGTCGCGGGGTGTGTGCGCTCCCATTCGATCAGCGACTCGGCGAGCGCCGCGACCTCGGCATCGTCGGGGTAGTGACGGCCATAGCGCGCGCGGTCGAATACGTTGGCGACGTCGCTGAAGAGCGCGGCGTCGAGCGGCAGCGTCGCCGCGCGGGCGAACTCTATCGGGGTCTCGCCGGGGCGTCGCACAAAGCCGCGATCCTCCGCGCCGTTCACGGTGCGGGCAAAGACGGGATAGATACGGTGCATCGCGAGCCAGTCCGGCGCCGATGGCTTCGTCTTGCCGGAGAAAAGGTTCCGGAAGAGACCGCCGATGCCGACGCCGGAGGCCTCCGAGCGCTCCTCGGCGTACGGCCCGTCGTCGCCGTCGTCGGGTGGCCGGGAGAAGAGGAAGCGGCCGAGCAGCCAGAGCAGCGAGACGACGATCGTGAAGAACAGCAGCTTCAACGCGTCGAAGATCCAGCCCGGCCACTTGATCCCTTCCTTGCCTTCACGATCGATGCCCTCGGCGACGTTGAAGTTCTGGCCCAGGTCGTTGAGGAACTCCGTGTCGGCACCCTGAAAGATCAGCCCCATGATCGCGCTGATCAGCCAGAAGACCGGCGTCAGCACGATCACGAGCACCCAGCCAACCACCGTCATCAGGATCGAGCCGATCGGTGTCAGCGCGCGCTCGACCTCCAGCATCGCCAGCAGACCGAAGAGCGCGGCGATCGCGGCCAGCAGTCCCATCGTCACCAGCGCGGAGGCCATCCACGGCGCCGACGAACCGAACCCCTGCTCGCTCTCGCCCGTGCGCGCGGCATTCGCAACCGCGAGCCCCAGCATCCCCAGCACGAAGTACGGCAGCGCCCAGACAACTGAGGGAGTGCCTGCCACCTCTGCGACCACCACAAAGAACATCACGCCGACAAATCCGACGGAGAAGGATCGCAACACCTGCTCGAAGTTCACCGCCGCGCGCCCCACGTAGAGGAAGCGCACCCAGAGCAGCGACAGCCCGACGAGGATCGGACCGAGTGACGCGCCATGCACGCGAGCCGGGTCGGGGTCGGCCAGGAACTCGGAGGCCTCCTGCATGCCGGCGAACCGCTCGCCGGGGGCGCTGAGGAAGTTGACCAGTGTGCTGTTGTCCCAGACGCGCAGGTCTCCACCGACGGTGATGTGCAGCAGGATGTTGATCAGCACCATCGACGTGACGATGCCGACGAGCGCCGCCAGCGAACGGCTCATCCGCAGCTGCGTGATCATGCGCGAGATGAAGACGGCGGCGAACGCGGTGAGGATCACCGACGGCAGCGAGGGGCCCGATGTCACGTGCTCCATCGCCGCCCGCATCGAGATCACGGCACCGACGATCTGCGCATCGCCCACGGGGCCGGCGAACCCGGATTCCAGGTCGCGAGCAATGTCGCCCATCGCGTCGCGGTCGAGCGCGCTGGCCGTGACCCGGATCGCGATGAACCAGACGAATGACTCGGTCAGCACGAAGAGGTGCTGCGTCACCGACTTCATCCAGTCCATCCTCATCTGCCGACCCCCTCGAGTATCGGCGAGGGCAGGTCAGCCTCGTCGCTCTCCAGCGCCTCCATCGCCGCAGCGACATCGATCACGGGCAGCGGGGCGAGATCGAACTCCCACTCGTCGTCGGAGGTCTTGACCACGTAGACGGCATAGCCCTCCGAGCGCAGCCGCACGAGCGTGGCGGCGAGGTCGTCCGGCATCAGCGCGGCAACGACGACGATCGTCGCGCCGGCGGGCAACGTGTGCTCGTGGCTCTCCAGTTCGTCGGCGAGCCGCGACGGGATCATCGGCTGCACCATCGCGAGCATCTCAAGGATGTCGGAGAGCTGGTCGGGGCGACGGCTCGCGCCGATGCGCAGCGGGCGGTCCGCGTCCGGGAACGACCCATTCGCGATCAGCCCAACGGCCGAGCCTTCATCGAAGACGCCACGCGCGATCGATGCCGCGACGGAGACGCTACGTTCCAGCAGCACGGGGTCGAAGCCTTCCCACGTGTGCTTCATCGTCGTGATGTTCAGCCCGACGACGACGGCCTGCTCCCGCGACGGCTGGTAGAGGCGCGACTGCAAGCGACCGAGCCGCGCCGTGGCCTTCCAGTCGACGCGCTTGAGCGGGTCGCCGGGCGCATAGTCGCGCACACCGATCACGCGTAGCGGGTCCTCGAAGATCGGCTTCCCGCCGGCGTGATCGCCGAACGGCCGGGCGCTCAACAGTCCGAGGTCCGGGAGCGGATAGGTCTTCGGATAGACGGTGATCGCGTCGCGCGCCGGGACATCTTGCTCACTCTTGAAGAAGCCGAAGAGGTCGCCCGAGCGCAGCTTCGTGGGCCCGATGCGGAAGTAGCCGCGCTTCGTCGTGAGCAGCCGCAGCGGCCACTTCAACTGCTCGTAGCGGTGCAGCGCAGTGTTGCGGAGCAGCGCGGTGGTGCGCGGCAGTCCCGACGCTCGCGTCTCGCCGCCGACGACGTGCGTCTCCTGCGGGATCAGCTCACGCACCTCGACCCACGGCACGGGCACGAACTTGCGATTCGCGAGATGCACGTCCAGCTCGATCGTCTCACCGACGAAGGCGCGCGTCTCCGAGAGTTCGCGGCGGTAGTAGACCTCCTCCAGCGAGACCCGCGCCCAGAGCCGGGAGAGGCCGCCCGCGCCGAAGACGAGCACGCCGAGGGCGAGCAGGATCGTGGAGTCGGAGAGCACCCCGAGGTAGACGAGCAGCACCGAGACGGATACCCAGAGGTCACCGAGGATCGCCCGCATGGGCCCGGCCTAACTGACGTCGGCGATCGGCACCGGCAACGTCGAGAGAATGTCGTTCAGCACATCGTCGGTGGATCGTCCGCGCAGACGGGTCTGCGAGGAGAGCAGCAGGCGATGCGCGAGCACCGGGTGCGCCAGCTTCTTCACATCGTCCGGTCGCACGTAGTCGCGCCCATCGATCGCGGCCAGCGCTCGCGACGCATCGAAGAGCGCGAGCGAGGCCCGCGGGCTCGCGCCGAGGTCGAACGCCTCATGCTCGCGCGTCGCGCGGCAGAGCTGGACGACATAGCGCGCGACACCGTCGTCGACGTGGATCAGCGGTAGCTGCGCGGAGAGCGCGACCAGATCCTCGGCGGAGACGACCGGCTGTACGTCGTCGAGCGGCGAGTGTTCCTGGAACCGTCGCAGCAGGTCGATCTCGCCGAGCTCGTTCGGGTAGCCCACCTTCAGTCGCACGAGGAAGCGGTCGAGCTGCGCCTCCGGCAGTGGGAACGTGCCTTCCAATTCCACCGGATTCTGGGTCGCCAGCACAACGAACGGCTTCGGCAAGACCCGCGTCTCGCCGTCGATCGTGTACGTGTGCTCCGCCATCGCCTCCAGCAGCGCGGACTGCGTGCGCGGCGTGGCGCGGTTGATCTCGTCGGCGAGCAGGATGCTGGAGGCGATCGGCCCCTCGCGGAACTCGAATTCGCCGCTCTTCTGCGAGTAGTAGTTGATGCCGAGCACATCGGACGGCATCAGGTCGGGCGTGAACTGAATACGGTTGAACTGCGCCCCGATTGAGGCGGCGAGCGTGCGGGCGAGCGTGGTCTTGCCGGTGCCCGGCACGTCCTCCAGCAGCACGTGTCCGCGTGCGAGCAGTGCGACGAGGATGATCGTGATCGACTCGTCGGCCCCCACGATCACCTGTTTCACGCTCTCGCGGATCAGATGCGCGGAACGCTGGATAGCCTCTGCGGCCTGGGCGCGTTCCGGGGAGCTTGATGCTTCGACCACTGATTCCCCCTGACGAGTCGATTCGTAGCGTCGCCGCAGGATACCAGAGAGTCCGCACGCTCATCTGTCACTGATTACGCCCGTTGCGCCCCCTTCCCCGCGTCGCTACGGTTGGCGCCATGCCGGATCTCAACGCAGAGCAACTGATCGAGCAGGCGAGCGCCGCGCGCACCGCGCTGCTGGAGCAGGCCGGTTCAATTTCCGAGTCGCGCATCTATCGAAACACCGACCGCGCCGGCTGGACGCTGAAGCACGAGCTCTCGTCGGTGACCGCCGCCGATGCTCAGTTGATTCACGTCGCACGCGAACTGACGCGCGGACGCTCGTGGCCCAGCGACGGGCTCGACGTGCGCCGCCTCTTCGCCGAGGCGATGCACAGCGTGCAGAACGTGCGGCTCAAGGTACTGCGAGAGCGCCTGGCGGCCGACGGCGAGCGCGTGACGCTTGCGCTGACCGAACATCGCGACGCGCTGGAACGACCGCTCACACTCGTCGGGCACGAGGTCACCTCGTTCTCCGATCTCGCGCACTCGCACCTCGCGCGCGTCCGTGGTGCGGCGGATGCATTCGCGAAGGGCCGCTAGTCCTCGCCGACAGCAAGCGCGCAGCGACGTGGATCCACCCGTACCCGCGGTCGAAGTAGCGTCGCGAGCACGCGAAAGCCCGGATCCCTCGCAAGCACCTGCTATTCTTCGCCGGTCACCAGACCGGAGGGGTTCCAATGCGCGCAGAAATCATCTCGATCGGCACCGAAATCATGCTCGGTGAGATCACGGACACCAACGCGGCGTTCATCGCCGGGCAACTGCCGCAGTACGGCATCGACCTGCTGCACGTCAGCCAGACCGGCGACAACCCGGCCCGCATGCGCGAGATCTTCGAGCGCGCCTGGGATCGCTCCGACATCACCTTCCTCACCGGCGGGCTCGGCCCAACCGAGGACGACATCACCCGCGAGACGGTCGCGGCCGTCGTCGGCGAGGAGCCGACCGTCGACGCCGAGCAGGAGGCGATCCTGCGCGAACGCATGGAGCGCGGCGGTCGCAAGATGCCGGAACGCAACATCAAGCAGGCGACGCTGATCCCGTCGGCGCGCGCGGTCTCGAACCCTCGCGGCACCGCCCCCGGCTGGTGGGTGGAGCGCGACGGCAAGGTGATGGCGGTGATGCCCGGCCCGCCCGCCGAGATGACGCGAATGTGGGAGCACGAGATCGCCCCGGAGCTGGAGCAGCGCGCGGAATCGGTGCTGGTCTCGCGCACGCTGAAGACGACCGGGCTCGGCGAGTCGACCCTCGACGAGATGCTCTCGCCGATCCTGAGCAGCGCGAACCCCTCCGTGGGTGTCTACCACCGCGCGGACGGCGTACACGCGCGCATCAGCGCCAAGGCCCCGACGCGCAAGGAGGCGGAGGCGCTGATCGAGCCCGTCGAGGTGGAGGCGCGCCAGATCCTGGGCGGCAACATCTGGGGGCAGGACGAAGACACGCTGGCGAGCGCGATCGGCAAGATGCTGGTGGACAAGGGCCTCACGTTGGCGCTAATGGAGGCCGCGACCGGCGGCTCGATCGCGAACGCGATCACCGACTTCGTCGGTGCCTCGGACTATTTCGCCGGCAGCCTGATCGCCTCCACGGACCGCGCGATGATCGGGCTCGGCGTCCCGGCGGATGTGCCGACGACACACGGCATGATCTCGCAGCAGACCGCCGAGGCGATGGCGAAGGTCGCGCGCGTCGAGCTGGGCGCGGACATCGGGATCGGCGTCACGGGCATCGTCGATGGCGAAGAGCTCGAGGGCCAGCCGCCGGGGACGATGCACATCGCGCTCGACTACGGCGACGGCATCGAATACTCGGCCTCGCGCTACTACCAGGGCCGCATCGCCGCCAAGCGCCGGGCGGTGCTGGCCGCGCTCTCGCTGCTACGCACGCACTTGATGGCGCCTGCCGACTGACGTCCGCTCGACGGCTGGCATCGAGGGTGCGAAGCACCTAGCCTCGCGGCATGAACGAACCAGCGACGATCCGGCTCGGCGATAACGCGATCTACGCGCTGCGGCTCGCCGAGGGCGGCGTGCTGCTCGTTGACGCCGGCCCCGACTTCGACGGTGCGTGGGACGACGCGCAGGCGCAGGCCGCCGCGCACGGTTTCACGCCGTCCGACGTGCGCGCGGTGCTGATCACGCACGGCCATATCGATCACGCCGGGCTCGCGCATCGCTGGGCTGCGGCGGGCGCGCGCATCCTCGTCGGAGCTGCCGACGTGGCGGTACTCGCCGGCGAGGGGCCGCGCGGTGAGGCCAGTCGCAACGCTCGACGCGACGAGCTGCTGCGCCACGGCGCCCCGTCGTCGGTGCTCGACGCGGTGCGTTCGACACGTGCCGCAACCGCCGGCCGGCCGGAGCTGCTGTGGACCGCGCTGCCGCCGGACACAGTCGAGCCGGTGATCGATGGTGAGATGTTTGCGCTTCAGAACGGCGAGGAGGGCGGCAGTGAGCTACGCGTGATCGCCGCCCCCGGTCACACGCCCGGCAACCTGGTCGCCTTCGTCGATCAGAGCGGCGACCTCTACTCGGGCGACACGCTGCTGCCGGAGACGATCCCGACGGCGGGGTTGCACTTCCTCGCGGGGCCGCAAGGGGCACGGTGGCCCTCGCTGCCGGCCTTCATCGACTCTGTGGGCCGCCTGAGCGCCCTGCCCGTGCATCGAGTGCTACCGGGCCACGGTGAGCCAGTAGCGGAGCCTGAGCGGCTATTCACGCGCTTCCAGCGCCACAACGAGCGGCGGGGCGGGCGCGTACGTGCGCTGCTGGCGGAGCAGCCGGACTGCGCGCACGGGATCGCGCGCCGGCTCTTCCGACGGCTGCCCGAGACGCGCATCGCACAGGCGATGACCGAGGTGATCGGCCACCTCGATGGTCTGCTCGTGTCGGGAGCAGCGACGTGCGCGGCCGACGACGCGGGCGTGCTTGTGTATCGGATGCGGGAGTAGCGGCGAGCGCCCGGGCGATATGCTCGGAGGAGGCAGCGGCCTCAGTCGGTGAACGCGACCTCGACGAGCGGGCTGCGCGCGACCCAGTCGTGGATGTCGCCCACGTCGCGGGCGATGCTCGCGACGATCGGCTCGAAGATTTCGCGGCGGCGTTCACGATCGGTCACGGCGGTCGCGTACGCCCCCACGTCGGTCTCGTGGCTCTCCTTCACGTGGAACGTGAAGTCGGGATTCGCCAGCAGGTTCGCGTACCAGCCGCGGAGGCCGGGCCGACCGGTGATGTAGACGTGCCCATCGACGAAGTGAAAGCCGATCTCGATGCGATGAGGCTCGCCACTCTTGCGACCGGTCGTCGTGATATCGATCAGGCGATCGTCCTGTAGCGCCTTGAGCAGCGCTTGCTGTGCCTCGGCGTCCATCGGTGCTGCCTAGTCGGTCGCGAGCGCGCGGTAGAGCGACGGCAGGCGGCGGGGCAGCGACTCGATGTCTGCGACGACCTCGTAGCCGATGTCCTCGCACATCTCGCCGAGGTAGTCGTGGCCTTCCTTGTCGACGGTGATCAGGAACGGCGTCACGCCAACGCGCTTCGCTTCCAGCAGCGCCTGTCGCGTGTCGTGGACGGCGTATTCCTTCTCGGTGCGGTCGCGGCCGTAGCCGTGGTCCTGAGGCCGCCCGTCGGAGACGAGGATCAGGATCTTCACCTTCGCGTCGTACTCGTCGAGCTTGTGGATCGTGTGGCGGATCGCCGGGCCCATGCGGGTCGAGCGAATCGGCTCAATCTTGTCGACGCGCTTGCGGATGATGTCGCTGAACGGCTCATCGAGGTCCTTCACGGCGTAGTACTCCACGTTCTCGCGACCGTAGCCGGAGAAGCCGTAGATGCCGTAAGAGTCGCCGATCGCCTCGAGCGCCTCGACGATCAGGACCGTCGATTCCTTCTCGAGGTCGATGATGCGCTTCGGCGGCTCGACCGCCTGCTTCGCACGGCGCTGGGCGAGCCACTGGAAGTACTTGCGGGGATCGTCATCGAACTCGTCTTCGCCTTCTTCGTCGTACTTCGGGCGCTGCTTCTCGATCTCCTCGTCGGTGGACGCGGACATGTCGAGCAGGAACGCCACAGCGACGTCGCGCTCCAACTTGTTGCGACGCCAGTAGATCTGCGCCAGCGGTCCGACGCCGGCCTTCTTGTCGACGAGGAACTCCATCGCGCGGTCGAGGTCGATCTCCTCGCCGTCCTCGAGACGCTTGATCTTGCGGAACGCCTCCGGGCGCAGCAGCTCGAATTGCCGCCGCGTCTCCATGACGAGGCCGTGGTGACGCTTCAGCGTGTCCTCGTAGTAGTCGAGCTCGCCTTCCTCGGCCGGTCGCTCACCGACGCGGGTCCAGCGCGGGCGGTAGTCGGAAGCGCGGAAGTCCCACTCGTCGTAGTACGACCACTCGACCTCGACCGGCATGTCCTCCTCGGGCTCGCCCTCTTCGCCGCCGCCGGGCCGGTCGCCCTTCTGCATTTCGTCGCCCTCACCGGCGGGCGTCGCCATGTCCTTGTCGAGGTCCGAGAGGAAGAGCCCGAGCGACGATGAGAGATCACCCTCGGCCCACTCCGAGATCGTGATCTCAACGGACTTCTCCAGCATCTCCTTGAGCTGCTCCTCGGTGATCGGCGAGAGCGTGCCGTCCGAGTCGCCCTGTTGCAGCTTCAGCTTCATCAGCAGCTGCACAAGCTCCGGCTTGAAGTCGCCACGGAAGTCGGGCTGCGGCGGGGTCTCGAAGGCGACTTCCTCGCTGGACGGCGGCAGGTCACCCGCGCCGTCGCCACCGGGCATGTCGGCGCTGATCGAGAGCATCTCTTCGCCGAGCGCCTCCCAGTCCTCCTCCGGCAGTGCCTGCAAGATGTTCGGGATACGCTCCGTCAGTTCGTAGAGGGCGGCTGCGACCTCGGCCGAGTCCTGGACGCTCGCGCCCTTCTGCTCGACGACCTTGAGCGCCGCGAGGCCCTCGCCCATCAGCTTCTGCAGTGGCGCCGGCCAGAGGATCGCCTCCGGGCGATTCAGCGAGCCGCGCAAGAGGTTTTCGACGAACGCCTGGCGCAGTCCCATCTCGCGGACGTCCGGTCGGCGGCCAGCCTCGTATGCCTGCAGGCGGCGCAGCGCGGCGCGGATGCCGCCGTACTCGCGCGAGATGTAGGCATCGACGCGCGTGTCCTCGATGATCGTGAAGAGCCCGGCGATCAGCGTGCGATCCTCGAAGAGGTCGAAGTAGCGCTCCATCGGCGTGACCGGCGTGGATTCGTCATCGCCGTCAGCCGCCGCCTGCTCGCGCCCCTCGACGCTCGACGTCAGGTGCGCGCCGTCGACGCCGAACGCGAAGTCGAACGAGCCAAACTCGAGGCGGCCGGCCTGGTGGGTCGCGAACACCTTGTAAATCATGAAGTTCTCGTCGCGGTCCTCGAAGGTGCTCACGAACGGCGGCAGGTAGATCGACGTGCCCTCGGTCGTTGCCGTGGCCTCGCTGACCCAGCCGATGCCAGATTCCACGAGATCCTCGGTCGAGCGGACTGAGACATCGATGCCCGTCAGGGCCTTCGAGTAGAGGCGCAAGGTGCCGCTCACGCGCTGCAATTCGATGCGCGCCGAGAGTGCGGCCAGCATTTCCTCGGCACGGGTCGACTCGAGGCGGAAGAAGGCTTCGGCGCCCTCGGCGTTGGCATCGTCGAAGAGCACGCCTGCACCAGCGTCTGCCCACGCCTCCATCTGCGTCGGCGTCAGCCGGCTGCGCACGAAGGGCGCGGACTTCAGGTATTCCATCGCGGCGATCGGGCTGCTGGCGGCGAGCTTCTGCGCGAAGCCGAGCATCTCCGAGTGATCCTCCGACTCGACCTCGCCGAGCGCCGCTGCGGCGTCCGAGAAGAGCGGGAAGCCCTGCCGTCCGACCTGCGTCGTAACGCCGGCGGCCAGCTCCAGGAAGTCGCCTCGCTCGCTCTCGCCGATCTGGCTGAGCAGCGCCGGACCGCGCTCGAAGTAGAGCCGCGTATCCGCCCACGATGCCCGCGTCACGGCGCGCGCAAAGCGGAGGAAGGGCTCACGGTCGGCTGCGGCAAGTTCATCGAAGATCGGCGGCGCGCCCTCAAGGCAGGTCGTCGCCAGCTCGTACGAGCGCTCGGTCAGCGCATCGACGACGCCGACGAGCTGTTCGAGTTGTTCGAGGTCAAGCGAGTCGAGTAGCTGCGGGCTCGTGCCGAAGTAGAGCGCTGCGAGCGCGATCGACTTCCAGTTGCCGCGGCAGAGGCTCTCGCCCTGGCCAGCCCATGTATCAAGCGACTCTGGCGGGATCTGGTCGAGCGCATCCGGCGTCGCCTTGAGGAACGCGGCGGCGACGACCGATGACTCGTCCGCGAGCCCGGTCGCGGTCTGCGTCCACTCCATGAGCTGGTCGAACGTGAGGTCGCCCAGCACAACGGGGCTGGCGCGGAAGTACTCAGCGGCGGCCTCCCACGACCGCAGCGAATGATTGGCGAGCGCGATGCCGGTGGTCGCCCAGCGCGAGAGGTCTTCCTCGCTGAGCTGGCTCTCGAGCTCTGCGGCTGCTGCCGCAAAGTCGTCAGGCAGCGACGCGCCGAAGCCTCTCAGCTCTGCGCTATGTCGCTCGACGAGTTCTGCAGCGGTGGTCACGCGGGGGGTCGCCTACTCCTCGAAGATGGAGGTCACGACCTCCTCGATGGAGTTCTGCACCTCTTCGTCGTCGGTCAGCGCCCAGACGATCGACGTCTGGCAGGCGCGACGCGGCTTGATGCCGTTCGCGATCAGGCGGCCGGCGTAGATCAGCAGCCGGGTGGAGACGCCCTCGGCGAGGCCGTGCTCCTTGAGGTTGCGCACCTTCTCGGCGAGCTTCGCCAGCTCCTGTGCGTCTTCCGCGCTACAACCGGCCTCCATGGCGATGATCTTTGCTTCCGAATCGCGGCCCGGGTAGTCGAACTCGATCGCCATGAAGCGCTGACGCGTGGAGTGCTTGAGGTCCTTCAACGCCGACTGGTAGCCGGGGTTGTAGGACATCACGAGCTGGAAGCCATCGGCGGCCTCGAGCAGTTCGCCTCGCTTATCGATCGGCAGCAGACGACGGTAGTCGGTGAGCGGGTGGATGAGGACGGTCGTGTCCTTGCGCGCCTCGACGATCTCGTCGAGGTAGCAGATGGCGCCGACCTTCACCGCGCGGGTGATCGGACCATCGATCCAGCGCGTCTCGTCGCCCTCCAGCAGGTAGCGACCAACGAGGTCGGACGCCGTCAGGTCCTCGTGGCAGGCGACGGTGATCAGCGGCACGCCTTCCTCGTTGTCCGTGTTGAGGTGCTGGTGCAGCCGCCACGACATGTGCTCAAGGAAGCGTGTCTTCCCGCAGCCGGTCGGGCCCTTCAGGATCACCGGCATGTGCTGCTCGTATGCCGTGTTGAACAGCTCAACCTCATCGGCGATCGGGAGGTAGTAGGGCTCCTCGGTAATTCGAAATTCTTCAACCTGCAGGGACTTGAACCCGGCACCTTCCGGTACCTGAGCCTGCTCAGAGATGGTCGATTCCTCGGTCGTGGTCAATGCGTCCCCCGGTTATTTCTTGCTGCCAGCTGGCTCAGCAATTCGCTTCTGGAGTTTGTTCCACTGTGTCTTGATGCGCTTCTGGAAGCGCTCGAGGTCAGCGGAGTTATCGATCTTCACGTCGGCGTGTGCTTCACGCTCCTTGTTGGTGATCTGCGAGTCGATGCGCGACTGCGCGGCGTCTTCGGCCAGCCCGTTGCGCGACATCAGACGTTCGCGCGCGATCGCTGGCTTCACAGACAGCACCCAGACCTCATCGACGATATCCATCCAGTCGGCCTCGATCAGCACGGCGGCCTCGAATACGACCACCTCGACGCCCTGCTTCTTGCACTCGGCCATCTCTTCCTTGGCGAGGCGCTTAATCTCGGGCCACAGGATGTCGGTGAGGCGCTTCATTTCTTCGGGATTGCCGAAGACCTTGCCACCGAGCACCAGCCGGTTGATCGTGCCGTCTTCGCCGACGATCTCGTGACCGAACTCGTTCACGACCTTCTCGAAGAAGGGCGAATCTGGCTCGTAAGCGCGGTGACCGAGGCGATCGCCGTCGATCACCTGTGCGCCGAATTCAACCAGGGTCTCAGCAGCAGTTGTCTTTCCGGAGGCGATTCCTCCGGTGAGGCCGAGGACGACCATGTGCTCTCCATTGGGCTACAAGCGCTTCGATCTACAAACTCAGATCAGGATGCGCGAGATACAATTGTATTTGTGCTTAGATTCCCGTGCAACGTGAACCCGGGTCACGGCACGTCTCAGATTCGGCTCGAAAGATCGCATGAAGCTGAGAGCGGGGAGGCCCTCAGGGCCTCCCCGCTCTCGCATCAGCTTCAGTCTTGCTCAGTCGAGCGCCTTGATCGCCGCGATCAGCGGCGGCAGCACTGCTTTGTAGTCGGCAACGACGCCGAATCGGGCCGACTGGAAGATGTTCGCCTCTTCGTCGCGGTTGATCGCCACGATCGCCTTCGAGCCGCTGCAACCAGCCATGTGCTGGCTCGCACCGGAGATACCGACCGCGATGTAGAGGTCCGGGGTGACGACCTTGCCGGTCAGCCCCACCTGCTGGCTCACGGGGTACCAGCCGAGGTCGCACGCGGCGCGCGAGGCACCGACGGCGGTACGGTCAGAGCCGAGCGTTGCCGCAAGCTCTTCCGCAATCTCGAAGCCTTCGGCGCTGCCGAGGCCACGGCCGCCGGAGACGACGATCGTCGCGTCCTGCAGCTGGAGCCCTTCAGAGACTGCCTGCTCACGTCCGACGATCTCGCCGCGGGACTCGCCCACGCCGGGAAGCTCGACGGTTTCGCCTGAGCTGTCGCCCGGCTCCAGCGGCTCCTGCGACTTCGCTCGCACTGTCGCGATCGCCGGTGACGTCGCGAAGGAGTAGGTCGCCTGCGCGTTGCCGCCGTAGCAGGGGCGGGTCGCCGTGATGCTGTCGCCTGCGGCTTCCACCGCGACGCAGTCCATCGCGACCGCCGTGTCGAGGCGGAAGGCGAGCCGCGGTGCGAGGTCGCGCCCCGCGCCGCTCTGCCCAAGCAGGACGGCCGACGGGCTGGCCTGCTCCACAGCGGCCTGCGCCGCCGCCAGCCACTGGTCGGGCTGGAACTCATCGTATGCAGCGTCTGCGCCAACAAACGCCTTGTCGGCGCCGGCAGCGAAGGCTGCGGCTGCGGCGTCATTCGCCGCCGCGCCGAGCAGTGCGACGCTCACCGTGCCGCCATCGGCCAGTCGTGTCGCCGCTCCGAGCAGCTCGGCGGTCACCGAGCTCGGCGCGCCACCTTCGATCTCGCCAATGACGAGGATGTCTTGTGCCATTGTTCTTCTTCCTTTCGATCGAACCCGAAGGCTAGAGAATCTTCGCTTCGCGCAGGGCGGCAGCCAGGGCCTGTGCCTGCTCTTCGGGAGTGTCGCCTTCCATGATGTCGCAGTCGCCATCGACCGCCGGGATGAACAGGCGCTCAAGCTTCAGGCGAGAGCCGGCCGCGCCGACGGTCGACGCGTCGATGCCGAGGTCGCCCGCGGTCATCGTGTTCACGGTCTTCTTCGCCGCCTGCATGATCTGCTGCAGCTTCGGGTAGCGCGGCTCACCGAGCTCGTTTGAGACGGTGACCACGGCCGGGGTCGGTACCTGGACGGTCTCGAAGCCGTCACCGAGTACGCGCTGCACGGACATGTTGCCGTCCGCCATCTGCACGTCCTTGGCGATGATCGAGGCCGGCCAGCCCATCAGTTCGGCGATGCCGAGACCGACCTGGCCCATGTCCCAGTCAGCCGCCTGGCGGCCACAGAACACGGCGTCAACGTCGCCGAGGTTCTCGATCGCGGTCGAGAGTACCTTCGCCGTCGTGTAGGAGTCGCCGCCCTCGAAGGCGTCGTCGTCGAGCAGCAGACCTTCGTCTGCGCCCATTGCCAGTACCTGCTTGATCGCGGCTGCGGCGCTCTCCTTGCCCATGGAGATGACGGTGATCTTCGTGTCGTCGCCGGCCGCCTCCTTGATGCGAAGCGCGGCCTCAGCGGCCATGGCGTCGAACTGACTCAACACCGGTGCGATGCCCTGAGCGGGCACGACCTCATTCTTCTGCTCGTCGACCTGGAATGCCGCTGGCGGCGTCTCCGGGTCCGGGATCTGCTTTGCGCAGACAACCAAGTGCATGCTCTGCCTCCATCACCGGGCGCCACGCTGACGCCCATGCTTTCGCTAACTAATTAGTCTTCCTCCACCGCAGTCGCGGTGCCGTTGGAACTCGCTGGTGTGTCGGAACCGAAGACGGCACGTTCGAGTAGCTCTGCCACGTCGAACGCTCCGATGCGCTCCGATTCCTCTGGCTGGATCGATGGGATGCCGTCGTCGAACATCTGGATGCAGAACGGGCAGTTCGAAATCACCTGATCCGCGCCAGTGCCGACGGCCTCTTCGGTGCGGACGTGATTGACGCGCCGCTCCCCCACCTCTTCCTGCCACATGTTGCCGCCACCCGCGCCACAGCATAGACCCTTGTCGAGGGTGCGCTTCATCTCGGTGAGCTCCGCCCCCGGGATCAACTCGATGATCTGTCGCGGCGCGTCGTACTGCCCGTTGAGGCGGCCGAGGTAGCACGAGTCGTGGTAGGTGACCGACTCGTCGAGCCGGTGCCGCGCCTCAAGCTTCCCGTCGCGCAACGCCTGCGCAAGGAACTCAGTGTGGTGCATCACTTCGAAGTTGCCGTCGAACTGCGGGTACTCGTTCTTGAACGTGTTGAAGCAGTGCGGGCAGTTGGTGATGATGCGCTGCACGTCCTTCGCCTTGAAGGTCTCGATCAACTGCTGCGCGAGGATCTGGTAGAGGTACTCGTTGCCCATGCGCCGCGCCGGGTCGCCGTTGCAGCTCTCCTCCTGCCCGAGCACGCCGAACGGGGAGCCGGACTCCTTCAGCAGGCGGAAGACCGACTGCGTCACCGGCAGGTTGCGCTCCACCAGCGAGCCGGAGCAGCCGACCCAGTAGAGGTACTCCTGCGAGCCGTCGAAGAGCGGGACGTCGCCCAGCCCCTCCATCCACGTAGTGCGCTCAAGCGTCGTGCCGCGCCACGGGTGGCCGCGGCTCTCGATGTTCTCCAGCGCCTGCTGTGCGGTCGCGGGCATACGCGCCTCATCGAGCACAAGGTAGCGGCGCATGTCGACGATCGTCGGCACGTGCTCGATCATCACCGGGCATTCCTGCATGCAGGCACCGCAGGTGCGACACGCCCAGAGCGTCTCGTCCTGGATCGACTCGCCAACCATCGCCACGTCGGCGACGGCGCGGGGGTCTTCCCACTCGTGCCCGGCACGCTGAACGTCCGGTCCGAATTCGGCGAGGTGCGCCTTGAGGTCCTGGATCAGGTGCATCGGCGAGAGCGGCTGACCCGCCAGGTTCGCCGGGCAGACCTCCGTGCAGCGGCCGCAGCGGACGCAGGCGTCCAGCTCGAACAGCTGCTTCCACGTGAAGTCCTGGATCTGGCCGACGCCGAAGACCTCTTGCTCCTCGATGTCCTTGATCGTCGAGAGGCGGCCGGGCGCGTCGGTGCGCAGTAGGAAGGCGTTGATCGGGGCGAAAAAGATGTGGTCCAGCCGCGTGAAGACGATCAGGCCGAGCCAGCTGAAGGCGGCGCCGATGTGCAGCCACCAGAGCCAGACGTGCCCGCTCAGCGTCTGTCCCTCGGAGAGGTCAATCAGGTTGAGCGCCTCTGCGAGGCCCCATGAGACGAACGACCACTTCGCCCAGTCCGGGTGCTGCTCAAGCTCGGTGACGTTGATGCGGAACGCTTCCACGAAGAAGCCGGTCAGCAACACGATGCCGAGTCCGCCGATGATCAGATGGTCTTCGAGCTTCTCGTCCCAGCGGATGCGATGGAAATTGTCGAAGTACCTGCGATAGAGCGCCATGCCGACGCCAACGAGGCCGACCAGGCCGAAAAGGTCACCGTAGAAGGAGAAGAAGAGGTAGTAGTTGCCCTGGAGGAAGTGCAGGCTGAGGTCGTCATCGATCGCGACCTGTGCGGTGACGATCGTGAGCACGACGATCGAGGTGAAGATCGACATGTGCATGATGCCGGCGTAGCGGTCGCGCCGTACCTTGCCCTGGCCGATGCCCAGCTTCATCGCGTTGCGCAGGCGCACCGGCAGATCGTCGAACGCGCCGGGCGTCGGCTTGCCGATCATCCACAGCGAGGCGTGGCGTCCGATGCCGTAGACAAGCAGCCCGACGAGCGCCGCCATGAAGGCGTAGACCGCCCAGCCCTGGCCGACGTTGAAGAAGATCTCGCGGCCGGCGCTGCTGCGCTCGACCTCGGCAGCACCGACGATGCCGACGCCGCTGAGAGCGACGGCCGGGGCCCACCAACCGCCGACGAGGCGGACACGTGCGGGCTGTCCGCGCCGCGCGGCTATCGCGTCGGTGGAACCTGCGCCAGTGTCCGCTGTTGCTGCCACGCTAGATCTGTTCCGCCGGGACGAACTGGTCACGGAGGTCGTTCTTCGTGACCTTGCCCATGACGTTACGGGGCAGCTCATCAACCCATTCGTAGCGGGCAGGTGCCTTGTACGAGGCGAGCTGTGACTTCACGTGAGTGGTCAGGTCGTCGTAGCTCGGGTGATCGCCGCCGCCGACGACAACCGCCAGCACGACCTCGCCCCACTCGACGTCCGGGACGCCGATCACGGCAGCCTCGGTGATGCTCTCGTGGTCTTCGAGCACCTGCTCGATCTCCGCCGGGGCGATGTTCTCGCCGCCTCGGATCACCAGATCCTTGATGCGGCCGGTGATGAAGAGATAGCCATCCGGGTCGAGATAACCGACGTCACCCGTGTGTAGCCAGTCGCCCTGGATCGCCTCTGCGGTCTCTTCTTCGCGGCCCTGGTACTCACGCATCACGCGGTCGCCGCGGATGCAGATCTCGCCCGACTCGCCCTCCGGAAGCTCGCGGTCGTTGGCACCGAGGATGCCGATGTCGAGGTCGGGCATCGTGCGTCCGACGGATCGCAGGCGCTTGATCTTCAACTCGTTCTCTTCCGGCGTGCCGTCGAGCCGGTGATCGTCCGGGCTGAGGTACGACATCGTGGACGTCGACTCCGTCTGGCCGTAGGCGTTCATCAGCCCGCAATCGAAGACATCGATCGCCTGGCGCACGATCTCGAACGGCATCGGAGCGGCGCCGTACGTGATCAGCTGCAGCGAGGAAAGGTCGTAGCTCTCGAAGTTCTCGACATCCATCAGGCGCTTGAGCATCGTCGGCACCATGAACGAGTGCGTGACGCGCTCGTCCTGCACCGTCTGCAGCCACGCGTCCGGCGCGAACTGCGGCATGATCGCCAGTGTGCGACCGCTAAAGATCGGGCCGATCATCTGCGTGGCACCGGCGACGTGGAACAACGGCACGGCAACCAGGTTGGTCTCCGGCTCGCCGACCGGGTCGGCGGGGTTCTGCGTGTTCAGTACGTACGCGGACAGCGTCTTGTGCGTGAGCACGACACCCTTCGGCAACGCGGTCGTGCCGGAGGTGTAGATCACCAGCGTGGCGTCGTCATCCTCCGTGTCGGCGAAGATCGGGTCGTCGCTGCCCAGCGCGCGCAGGTCGTCGATGGTCTCGAAGCCGTCAGCGGTGAAGTCGAGGGCGTAGGCGTGCTCGACCTTCGGGATGTCCGGGCGAATCTCCGCGAGCAGCGGCTGGTAGCGCTCTGAGATGAACAGCACGTTCACCTCGGCGGTGTTGATCATGTACGTCAGTTCTTCGGTCTTCGCGCGGTAGTTGAGCGGGACGAAGGTGGCTCCGACGATCGCGCTGGCGTAGTAGAGCTCAACGAACTCCGTCGAGTTCACCGCCATCACGCCGACGTTGTGCCCCTTGCCGACGCCGATTGCCGTGAAGGCGTTCGCCAGCCGCTGCGCACGAGCGTGCAGCTCGCCATACGTATAGCGCTTATCGGGATCGAGAATCGCGACGCGATCTGGGACGATCGCGGCCGTGATGGTCAGAAACTCACTCGTGTTCATCTAGCAAAACCCCTCTGGATCGGTACTGCGCGCACACAACGATCCGACAGTCGGATGCATCCGACACTCGGACGACAACCAGTACGGCCGCCACTTCAACTCACCACCGACCCGGAGTCGAGGTCGCCGAGACGACACGCTTCCGGGGGCGGAAACGGGGCTCACTATAGATAATCTCGATACTGCGCGCTAGACGTGCCGGTGATGCGCGACGGCCAGATGCTCGGCCGACCGCCGCCGCGACGACGTCTAGTCGGCGGCCGCCTCGCCGCTCGCATCGCGCCCGATCAATTCGACGTAGATGTGCACGATCCCATCGTCGGCGGCTCGCGCGGTGTAGACGAACGTACGCAGCGGCTCGCTTGTCCCATCGACGGCGTCACCGTCGATCGCCCACCGCGCGTCGCTGCACGGATCGACAAAAGCGCCCGCACGTTGCCCCGGGTTGTCGGCCGTGGTGCGTCGATCATCGGGCAGCCACTCGACGCGGCAGCCGGTCGTGCGGACGACACCATCGATCACGCGGATCTGCCCGCTCCGCAGTCCGTAGACGTAGATGCCGGGCTCTTCGAATGGCACGACCTCGCCGATCGCGAAGTCCGTGACGGGACCAGCGTCAAAGGTGGAGACTTGGAATTGCGGCGTGTCGATCGTCCCGCCCCAGATGATCGCGCCGATGCCGAGCAGGCTGATCGCGATCAGCACGGTCGGACCGGTCATGCGCGGGAGCCGCGAATCGAGGCGCGCTAAGAACCGCTGAACCGAACCCACCGCTAGCCGGTCGCCGCGCGCGCAACCGCCGCGAGCCGCGCCTCGAGCGCCAGCCCGTCCGCGAGCGAAAGGTCGAGCCCCTCGACGACCGCGAGCTTCGTGAGACGCATCGCGTCCGGATCGCGCGATGCGATGCGCTCCGCCCACTCGCGCGCTTCGGCCTCCAGCCGCTCGTGCGGCACGACCGCGTGGACGAGCCCGACCTCCAGCGCCTCGGCGGCATCGATCGGTTCGCCGCTCGTCGCCATGCGCAGGGCATCGCCGCGGTTGATGTGGCGGGAGAGCGTCTGCGTGCCGCCCGCGGAGGGGATGTACCCGAGCGTCACCTCCGGAAGCGCGAAGCGCGCGTCCTCGGATGCGATGCGCAGATCGCAGTAGAGCGACATCTCGAGCCCCGCACCGAACGCGAAGCCGTGGATCGCGGCGATCAGCGGCACCGGCAGTTGCGACATCAGGCCCCAGAGATCGCGGTTCAGCCGTGCCTCGCGCGCCTCGACGTACGAGGGAGCCGTGCCGAAGTCCGTGATGTCTGCGCCCGCGGAGAAGGCACGGTCACCCGCGCCGATGAGCACGGCCACGCGCACCGTCGGGTCGTCGCGCAGCATCATCAGCATCGTCCACAGCTCGTCGCGCATCGGCAGATGCACGGCGTTGAGCTGCGCCGGTCGGTTGAACGTGAGCCAGACGATGTCGCCTTCGCGATCGACGAGGATGTACGGGTCAGCCATGGTCAGCCATTGTCGCGGTGACCTCGGTTCGCGCCGGCGGCGCTAGTTCGCAGCGCTAGTTTGCCCAGTCCGGCTTCTTGATCGGGCTGACCTCGTTGCGGGCGGCGGCGCGCTGCAACTCGGTGTTCAACTTCTCAGCGAGCAGCCGCATCGCCGGGGAGCCGGGCGTCATCTCATCGGAGCGCCATCGACGCAACGCGGCGCGCTCCTTCTTGCTGAGATCCAGTTCGGCGAGGGACTCGACGATGGTGTCCATCATCGACCAGCACTCCTCGATTGCGAATTCGACCTTCATGCGAGCCGCCCTTCGCGGGCGGAAACGCGTTGCTTGCCGCGCTTGCGCAGCATGCGCGTCGAACGCTCGTCGATCACGCCGCCGATCGCTTCGTTGAAGCTCTCCGCGTACTCATCGAGCCCGATCGAGCCGGGGTCTCGGTCACGCCGCCACTCGCGGACGGCGTCGCTCCCCTTCTCGGAGAGCTCCACGTTGTCGAGCACCTGAGACGTCACCAGGGAGATGACGGTGCTGACGTCATCGACATCGAGAATTACGTTCACGCGTCACTCCATTCGATAGCTGTCGCGTGTAAGATACGGTGCGCGAGCGCGCGCGGAACGTCAATCGCCGGGAGCAGCCGCGCCCGCGGTCGGTACCTCGCGCCCGATCTTCAGTTGCCGGTGAACTTGGGTGGGCGCTTCTCCGTAAACGCACTGACACCTTCGGCGCGATCGTCGGTCGTCTGCAGTAGCACGGTCAGGTCCAGCTCGTAGCGGAGCGCTTGCTCCAGCGTCATCTCGGCACCGCGATGCACCGCCTCTTTCGCGAGCCGCGTCGCGATCGGCCCGCGCGAGGCGATCGCCTGCGCGATCGATTGCGCAGCGGCTGCCGCGCCGCCTGCAGCAGCGACGGCCGAGACGAGCCCGATGCGCTTCGCCTCGTCGGCGTCGATCTGCTCGCCGGTAAGCAGCAGGCGCAGCGCGTGCGCGCGGCCAACGATGCGAGGCAGGCGCTGCGTGCCACCGCCGCTCGGCACCGCACCGCTTCCGGTCTCCGGCATCTCAAACGATGCTCCTGCACCGGCGATGCGGATGTCGCAGGCGAGCGCGATTTCCAGCCCGACCGCGTGTGCCGAACCCTCGATCGCCGCGACGACCGGCTGCGGAATCGCGGCCAGTGCGTGGATGCCGGCCACGGGCGGCGGCGTACCGCCGGCGGAGAGTGTCTCTGCGCTCCAGCCGGCGCAGAACGTCGCGTCGCTGCCGGTGACGACGACGGCGCGAATCGCCTCGGTGTCAGCGGCGATCTGCGCAGCAGCGGCGGCCAGCGCGTCGTCGAACGGGCCGTCGGCGAGGCCGTCGGACGGAGCGATCGTGAGCGTCGCGATGTGGTCGGCAGTGGTGATGGTGGTCAGTGACATTGGTATCTGGCGCTGCGCCTTCCACGCGCCCCGCCGGGCGCGCCGCGATCGTACGAGCGCCCGATCAGGCGCGTCAACGCAGGCGATCTCCGCTCTTGCTACCGCCGACGGTCGCGTACTGGACGGTGCGCGTATCGACTGCGAGGATGCCCGAGCAGTACCGTTCAGTAGTCATCTGCGCACGCGTCGGAAGGTCGACCGCGATGAGGTTCAAGCGAAACGATCTGCCCGGCATCGCCCTCGCCGGCCTGGCGCCCGTGGCGCTCTTTGTGCTCTTCCTCGCCTCCTACGACGTCTGGGACCACCGCGGCACACCGCTGCTCGGATTCATGGCCAGCAACTTGGCGATCGCGCTTGGCCTGATGGCCGCGTTCACGCGCTTCGTCCGCAACTGGGACATCCCGGCCGCGCTGATCGGCGGGCTGCTGATCATCGTCGCCGCAGTGATCTGGGCGCAGCAGAGCGGCAACGACGGCGGCTCACTGGCGACGACGCTGAAGCTGCTCGGCGTGCTGGACTTCCTGTTGATCAACGTCGCTATCGGCGGACAGGTGCTCTGGTACGGCCTGATCCCGGTGCTCGATCGCCGCTCGGCCGTAGCAGCAGCCGCGGCAGCCGCCGCGGCCGACGACTAGCCGCCCACCCGACCCGTGGCCCCGCTGAGAGCACGCGCCGATCGCGCCGCGATGGAGATGCTTGCCGCGTGGATGGGCGAGCACTACTTCCGCACCTTCCTACCGTCAGACGGCGACTCGGCACCATTCGATGTTGTCCTTAACCAGCGCGATCGCCGCGTCGGCATCACGATCGGCGGGCTCGGCGTCGAGGGCGGCCAGCCCGCCGCCGACAGCGTCGAGGAGTTGCTCACCAGCGATGTCGAGGTCGGCAGTTATGCGCTCTGGGTGCCGCCCGCCGCAGAGATACCGGCCGACGAGCCCGAGCTTTCGGCGTTCCGCGTTCGCATCGCGAACGGCATGCGTGGCCTCGAGGTTAACGAGCGTCGTGAGGTTCGACTGCCGGCGAAACTGCTGCTCGCGAAGACAGACATCGACGGGCAATACGTCTCCGTCACCGGCGAACTCTCGACGCACTGGACGCGCATCTCAGAGGGCGTCGATGGCGCGTTCCATCTCGACTCGCGCGCGCTGCACCGCCTCCCGGAGGAGGGAGCCGAGCTCGACATCCTGATCTCACGCGTACGCGATCGCGCCGCGCTGCTGAACGAGGGCGAGCGCACCGACGTCGATGTGCACGACTACTGGCTGGTCTCGCGCCTGCCCGGCGACGAGCCCGCAGGCGTCACCAGCGTCGGCGCGCCAACCGAGTTCAACCCGTCGGACGGGGCGTCGATCCGCCGGCTGCTACGTGAGCACATCGGCCGTGCGGCGGAGCAGCGGCAGGCGAGCGAGTGCGACTTCTCGGTGCTGCTGCTCGTCGCTGCGTTCGGGCACATGGAGGATGAGATGGTGACGGTGGCGCTGCGGGGGATGAACCCGGCGAGCTACAGCACCGTCGATCTGATCGCGCTCGTCACTGACGGTCGGGTGCGAGAGATCCTGCAGCCGCGCTCGCTACCCTGGGCGTAGCGATCCGGGGCTAGCCTGTCGGGCGCTGCGGCCCGCTGCCCAGACGCTCTTCTTCCTCGACCGGCGCAACGACGACAAACGTCCCGGCCATCTTGTCATGCCACGTCTGCTTGCGCGGATCCCAGAGCGCCCAGAGATACCCGATGAACAGTCCGAAGACGCTGACCAGCGAGCCGACCGTGCGTCGGAAGCCCCGTTCGGCGCCGGGAGGCAGGCCCTCGGCGTCGACAATGCGGATGCCTACCGCGCGCTTGCCCGGCGACCAGCCGAGGCTGTTCCAGATCCAGAAGTAGCCGAGTTGCAGCGCGAGCGAGAGCAGGTAGTCGACGACCGACTGCGCAGGCGAGAGCCCGATGAGGACAGTGAGGACCGCCGAGATCACGGTCACAAGCAGGTTGTCCATGAAGAGCGCGCCAGCGCGCATCCAGAAGCCGGCGAGCACCAACCCCTCGGGAAGTTCGAGGGTTTCGGCCAACTCGACGGGCGATAGATCGTCCGCCGACTCAGAGCCCGATCGCTCGTACGGCGATCCGCCCCAGCTTGGCCCCGGCCGCCCTACGCGACCGGGCGGCGTCTCGTCGCCGCTAGCCCAACCGCGCGACGGTGCCTCGCTCAGGCGTGGACCGCGATCGCGCCATCGACCATCAGGATCTCGCTGTCGACGAACGCCGAGACGTCCGAGCAGAGGTAGACCAACGCGCCCTGCAGATCCTCTGGCTTGCCGAGCCTCCGCAACGGGATGTAGCGCTCCAGGATCGCGTGCATCTCTTCGTCGCGCTGGATGCCATCGACCTCATCGAAGAAGCCGATGCCGAGCGCGTTGACGGTGATACCGCTGCGACCCCATTCGAGGCCGGCCGACTTCGTGAAGCCCAGCACCGCGCCCTGCGAGGCACCGAAGAGCGCCGCGTGCGGCACGCCGCGGTCGTGCAGCACCGAGACGAGGTTGACGATGCGACCCTTGCCGCGCGTCGCCATCCGTCGCGCCGCCGACTGGCTGGCGACGAAGACCGTGGTCGCGTTGCGTGAGAACTCGTCGTTCCACTCTGCGACGCTCGAATTGAGAATCGCCTTGATGTTCGCGTGATGCCCGGCGTTGACGAGCACGTCGATTGGCGCGACCTCGCTCTCGATCGCGTCGAACGCAGCATCGACGGCGGCCGGGTCGGTGAGGTCGACGCGCTTCGCCGCGCCCTTGCGGCCGTGCGACCAGCACTCGTTGGCGATCGAGTTCGCCTCGGTCTCTTCGCCTGCGTCTTCGCGCGAGGTCGTGACGGAGACGTCTGCGCCCGCCTCGGCGAGCGCGACCGCGAGCGAGCGGCCGAGCGGACCGGTGGCACCGGTGACGACGGCGTGCAGGCCGCTGAGGTCGAACGGCTTGCGGCCGCTCAGGTCGTACTCGTCCGGGGGGACGGTCATGTCGGGGACGGGAATCTGGTCTGCCATTGTTCGCTCTCCCCTATGCTTCCGCGACCGGCGCGTAGCCGGCCGGCGTCAGTCCACCGGCGATCGATCCGCCATCGAGCAGGATCGTCTCGCCGGACATGTAGTCGGCGGCTTCCGACGCGAGGTAGACCGAGAGCGGTCCCATCTCGTACGGCCAGCCGACGCGGCCCACCGGCTGGAAGCCGTTGCGCTGCTCACGCGCTTCCAGCGGAATCTCTTTCGGGATCAGGCCGGGAGCGATGCAGGTGCAGCGGACGTTGTCTCGGGCGTAGGTCATCGCCAGCGCCTTCGTCAGCTGAATCACGCCGCCCTTGGCGACGGAGTACATGAAATTGCCGCGCCCACCGCGCATCCCCCATCCGGAGGTGACGTTGATGATTCGCCCGCCGCCCTCGTCGAGGAAGTGCGGGATCACCGACCGCGAGCAGTAGAAGGCGGAGCTGAGGTTAACGTCGATGCCGACGCGCCAGTCGTCGTCGGTCAGCTCGGGCAGCGTCTTGCCGCGGCCCTGGCTCGTGATGCCGGCGTTGTTGATCAGGATGTCGATGCGGCCGAACTCGGCGATCGCCTCGGCGATCATCGCGTCCACTTCGGCGGAATCGGTGACGTCGGTCGACCGGGTCCAGCTCTTGCGGCCCTTTGCGGCAACGAGCGCCGCCGTCTCTTCCAACGGCTCGACGCGGCGAGCGGCCACGCCGACGTCGGCGCCGGCGTCAGCCAGCGACAGCGCCATCGCGCGCCCCAGACCGGTGCCTCCGCCGGTGATGATTGCGGTCTTCCTGCTCAGGTCGAACTTATCGAGGATCATTCAGATCTTCCCCCTCATGCGGCGCTCCGGCTGGCACTTCAGCCAGCTCAACAGCGCGGTTGAACTCTACTCCCGCCTCACCGCTGTGGGCGAGGACGATTGATCGATGCGCTCCCGCGGGCGCCCTATCGCGCTCAGTCGCGCGGGCCTTCGTCCCAGTGCTCTTCCTGCCATGCGCGCCGCGCCTCCGGGTTGTTGAAGCGGCCGTCGCGCCACTCCAGCGCGGCCTTCAGCCCCTCGCCCCGGTTGCGGTTGCGCCAGTCCTCCATGCCGGGCGACGTGTGCATGCGCGCGTCCATCTCGGCGGCCATGCGCTGCATCGTGCGTGCGCCCATTAGCTCCAGCGCCAGGTTCACGGAGCGCTTATTGCCGGTCAGCAGGTCGGGGTGCGTCATCGCCATCTTGTCGGCGAGCTCCTCGACGGTCTCCTCGAGCTGGTCGGGCGGCACGGCGCGCCAGACGAGGCCGATCTCCTCTGCCTGAGTGCCGCTGATCAGGTCTCCGGTGAGCAGCATGTACTTCGCCCACTGCGGGCCGACGTGATAGGTCCACATGTGGGCGGGAGGCCCGCCCTGCGCGCGTACCGGCGGGAAGCCGATCTGCGCATCGTCCGCCGCAACGACGATGTCGCAGAGGAAGATCAGGTCGGTGCCGCCGGCGATGCAGTAGCCGTGGAGCTGGCCGATCACCGGCTTGTGCATGTCGAAGATCGTCATCCGCTCACGCTGCGCTGACTCCATGCGGAAGACGTCGTCATCGAACGCCTGCGACTGGCGGTAGACGTCGGCGTAGTCCGTCTCGCCGGTCGGCGCTTCCTCGCCCTCGAGCGTGCGCTCCGGCGTCAGGTCGTAGCCGGCCGAGAAGGCCCGCCCCGCCCCTCGCAGGATCACGCTGTGCACGCGGGTGTCGTTGTCGGCATCGCGCAGTGCCTCGCCCAGCTCCGACTGAAGCTGCCGCGAGAGTGCGTTCAGCTTCTCCGGCCGGTTGAGCGTGATACGCACGCGGCCCCGCTCCTGCTCGACGATGATCGTCTGGTAGTTGCTCGTCTCAGCCATCGAATGCCCCCTGCCAGTGCGTTCTTGCTGTTCTGCTCGCCTGCTGCTGATGCCTAGAGGTGCTGTAGCAGGCCGCCATCGATCGTGAAGACCTGCCCGCTGACGTATCCGACACCGCTACCGGCGAGCCAGACCGCCATCGGTCCGACCTCCTCCGCCTCGCCCGCCCGCTTCATGATCGAGAAGCGCACGGCGCGACCCGCGTCGTCGTCGCCGGCATCGATGCGGTCGTCCATCCAGTCCATCCAGCCGAGCGAGATGCCGTTGATCGTGATCCCGTTCGACCCCAGCTCCTGCGAGAGCGACCGCACGAGGCTCTGCGTCGCCGCGTGCGCCGCGCCGTAGGCGGCGGTGTTCTGCACGCCGCGCTCCCCGAGGATGTGGCTGACGAGGATGATGTTGCCGCCGTCTTCGTTTTTCGACAGCTCGCCCGCCGCCGACCGCGCCGCGAAGAACTGCGCGTTGAAGTTGTAGGTCATCACCTGCTGTAGCTCGGAGTCCGAGGTCTTGCCGATCGGCTTGCCGAGGAAGAGGTCGGGGCAGCTCGCGACGATGTCGAGCCCGCCCAGCTCCTTCGCGACCTGACGCGTCGTGACCTGCACATTGCGGCCCAGCGCCACGTCCATCACGTAGACGCCGGACTTGCCACCCTGCGCCTCGATCTCCTTCTGGATGCCCTTCGCGGTCATCACCCCGTCATCGGCCCGCAGGACGCAGAGGCCGACATCCGCGCCGGCCTCGCCGAAGGCGCGCGCGATGGCGCCGCCGGCTGGCGTCTCCGCGCCAATCACCATCGCCTTGCGGCCCGTGAGGTCGAAATGTTCGATGCTGGTGCTCATTACTCGCTCCTCCCTAGCCCTCAAGCTCGTGCTCGGGCGCGAAGTTGACGGGGCCGACGCCGCCCGCCAGTCCGCCGCCATCGATGATGAATTCCTCGCCCGTGACGTACTTCGAAGCGTCCGACGCGAGGTAGACCGCGAGCGGCCCCAGCTCCCACCACTCGCCGAGCCGTCGCACCGGCACGAAGAGGCCGCGGTTCTTGCGAATCTCGGCCTCCTCGTCGCTGGCAGCCGGGCGCTGCGAGACGTAGCCGGGAACGATCACGTTGGCGCGGATGCCGTGACGCCAGAGCATCGTGGCCTCCGACTTCGTCAGCGAGATCACGCCGCCCTTTGCCGTCGGGTAAGCGAAGTTCGGGTTGCCACGGAGCGCGGTGCCCGACGCGACGTTGATCAACACGCCGCCGCTGCCCTGCGCCACCATCGCCTTCGTCGCGGCGCGCCCGGAGTAGAAGGCGCTCTTCAGATTGACCGCCAGCACCTGCTCAAGGTGCTCGTCCGGCGTCTCCCAGAATTCGACATCGCCGGCGGGAATGCCACCGCCGGCGTTCGCGATCATGATGTCGATCTTGCCGTACTCGGCGACGCAGGCCTCGACGAGCGCATCGACCTGCTTCGAGTCGCTGACGTCGGTCGGCACGGTGATCGCGGTGCCACCGGCCTCGCGGATCTCGTCCGCGGTTGCCTCGATCTGCTCCGCCGTGCGCGCGGCGCAGACGATCTCGGCACCGGCCTGCGCCAGCGCCTTTGCCATCGCCTTGCCGAGCCCGCGTCCGGAGCCGGTGACGACGGCAACGCGGCCATCGAGTTGTAGCGTTTCCAGCATTGAGGCCTCCATCGGATCTACCTACTTCGGAGTCACGGTCGAAGTGATGCCCGAGGCTAGAACGCTCCCGCGAGGGACGCACCAATCACCGCGACGCCGAGCGCGATTCTATACCAGACGAATGTGCGCAGCGTGTGCGACTCCAGGAATCGCAGCAGCGCGCGGATCACGATCAGGCCGACGAGCCCCGCCACCACCGCGCCAACCGCCATCGGGCCCCAGTCGATCAGCTCGTCGCTCGCCAGCGCGTCGCGCACCTTGAGCGCGCCCGCGCCGAGCACGACCGGCGCGGAGAGCAGGAACGAGAAGCGCGCCGCCGAGGGGCGGTCGAAGCCGAGCCCGCGAGCGGCACCGATCGTTGCACCGGCGCGCGAGACGCCGGGGATCAGCGCGATCGTCTGCGCGAAGCCGACGGTGAGCGCGCGGCCGGGCGTCATGTCGGTGATGCGGCCAAGCGTCCCGCCCCACGCGTCGAGCACCCAGATCACGAGCCCGAAGGCCACGAGGTTCACGCCAACGATCCACGGTTCGCGCAGCCGCTCCTCGATCGCCTCGTCGAAGGTGAACCCGATCGCGACCGCGGGTACCGTCGCCAGCACGAGCAGCAGGCCGAGCTGCGAATCGGAGGCCCACTGGCGCACGTGATGCCGGTTCACGAGCACGTCGCGCAGGCCGTGTCCGGCGATGCGAGCCCAGTCGCGCCAGAAGTAGATCACGACCGCGACGGCGGTCCCGAGATGCAGGCCGACATCGAAGGTGAGCGAGCTGGCCTCGTCACCAACGACGTGAGGGGCGAGGATGAGGTGTCCCGACGAGGAGATCGGCAGGAACTCCGTGAGGGCCTGCACGATGCCGAGCAGCACCGCGCGTAGATAGTCGTCCACGCGTCCTCCGTGCCTGTGAGGCTCCGCGGCGAGGCTACGCGCGACGGGCCACGAGGCCAACCGCTGGAACAGTCTCGCAGCAGCACAGAAGGTGGAGCGATGGAAGTCTCAGGCTGGCTCGAACGCCTGATGCCCGACGTCCATTCCGCCGACTGGCGCGATGGCTGCTGGGTTGGCCACGTGAAGATGCGCTCCGCCGAGCACCACCCGCCGCTGCACTGGCTCGGCCGCGCGCTCGACAGCGTCGACGCCGCCGGCGCGATCGACGTGATCGGCGAGCAGCTCAGCCTCGCGCACGAGCCGGAAGCCTGCGCCGGGTGGAGCGAGGCCGATCAGCGCGTGCAGGACGCACTCACGGAAGCCTGCGCGATCGCCTGGGCCGCCGGACGCCTCGGCCGGCCCGAGCCGGTGCAGGCGACGGACGGGCGGCTGCTGATCCACGTCCCCAGCGTCGACGCCTGCGTCGCCCCCCGGCGGCTCTGGCCGGTGCGCACGATGGAGGATCTGCTGGGGCAGGTCCGCGAGCACATCGACGGTGCCGCCGCAGCGTTGCCGGATGCGGCCGGTCGCATCAGCTACGTGGACATCAACCTCGAGATCAACGCCTTCGGACGCATGCTCGGCCACGACGGCCAGATGACCGAACCGCTGCGCGAGAGCCTGAAGTTCGTGAGCCAGGAGCGCGGCGTCGGCTGGGTGCTGACGCGCCCGTTCGAGTGGGGCGTGCCGCTCGAGGAGTGGTACTAGCAAAGCGCTATTGGCGGTCGCGCCAGGTTACCCGCTGCGGCGTTGGCGCCTGGCCTGGAACGCCCAGGCCTGCCCATACCGTCGTCAGCGCTGACTCGATGTCGAATTCGAACAGCCAGTCGCTGTCGTGAATCACGTGCCCGGCGTTCGCTCGCACCGCATTCCACGTCTCGCCATCAGCAGCAGGTACGCGGCGAGCGTGACCGGTGACATTGAACTCATAGTCGTCACCACCCGAAGACGGCGGGAGCGCGTGCATCGAATAGCGGCCGTCACGCGCCAGATCGAAGCGCTTCGGTGATGTGGCGCTCACAGCGACGAGCAGGCGGCCATCCGCGAAGATTGGCACGACCGGGTGGAGGCGTGGAGCGCCGTCCTTTCGTACCGTCGCGAGATACGCGATCCCAGCGCCAAGCTGGTTCTGGGCACGCTCGCCGAATTGCGGCGCAGCGGCGGTGAATTGATCCCACGTTACCATCGTTGCCTCCGCAATCGTCCGGAAGCGATCGTGCGCTACATTGAACGTGATCGACAAGGAACCCCTCGATGGCCGATGAACCACTGCGGCTCTCCTCGATCGGGCAGATCGCTCAGCCGGTGACCGACCTCGGGCGGGCGGTCGAGTTCTACCGCGAGACGCTCGGCGGGACGCTGATCGCGACGTTCGATCCGCCCGGCCTCGCGTTCTTCGACTGCGACGGCGTGCGGTTGATGCTCGACGCGGTGCCGGGTGCGATGGAACCGCCCGGCTCGCCGCTGTACTTCTCCGTCGACGACCTCGATGCGTCGCTCGCGGCGCTGGTGGCGTCCGGCATGACGATCGAGCAGGGGGCGCACATGATCAGCCGCGACGACGACGGCGACTTCGGGCCGGTCGGCGTTGAGACGTGGATGGCGTTCTTTCGCGACCCGGACGGCAACGTCCTGGCGCTAATGACGGAACGCCAGCCCGCCTAGCTCCCCGCGCCGGGAGCCGTCCCGTATGCTCCCTCCTCCAAACACAGCGAGGGGGACGAGATGACCAATCGATTCGCAGACAGGGTCGCGGTGATTACCGGCGCGGCGGGCGGCATTGGTCGCGCAGCGGCTGAGCGATTCGCGTCCGAGGGCGCGAAGGTGGTGCTCGTCGACCTCCCCGACTCGCCGCTCGAAGAGAGCGTTGCCGCTGTCGAACGCGCCGGAAGCGAGGCGCTGGTCGTGACCGCCGACGTAACAAGCGCGGCCGACTGCGAGCGCTACGCCGCCGAGGCGAAGCAGCGCTTCGGGCGCATCGATGCGTTCTTCAACAACGCCGGCATCGTGGGCTTCGTCGGCTCCTCGCTCGACTACCCGGAGGACGTCTTCGACCAGGTGATCGCGATCAATCTGAAGGGCGTCTGGCTGGGCATGAAGGCCGTGGTGCCCGTAATGCGCGACGGCGACGGCGGGGCGATCGTGAACACCGCATCGGTCGCTGGCCTCGGCGGCACGGCGAGCATCTTTGCCTACGGCGCGAGCAAGCACGCGGTCGTCGGCATGACGAAGTCGGCGGCGATGGAGTTCGCGTCGATGGGCATCCGCACGAACGCGATCTGCCCCTCACCGATCGAGACGAACATGATGCGCGAGCTTGAGCGCGGGCTCAACCCCGACGCGCCCGACGCCACGAAGGACCGCATGGCGGCCAACAACCCGCAGGAGCGATACGGCGAGCCGGCGGAGATCGCCGATGTCGTCGCGTACCTCTGCAGCGACGACGCCTCGTACGTCAACGGCGCGATCCTGCCGATCGATGGCGGCAGCCGCGCGCGCTAGCTCTCTGGCGCGCTAATGCTCCGGCGCGTCAGTCGAGAGGGGCGACGTCAATCAGCTGCCTGAAACCGCGGTCGGTGCGCTCCATGCGCATTACGCCGGGGTACTCGGCGTGCGACATGATCACGAGCGCCTGCTCGTCGATCACGCGATCCGCGAGCTGCTTCTTCGTCTCCATCGATACGAGCGGCAACACATCAAGGCCGGAGACCCACGCGGTGCGCTCAAGCTGCACGCGGTGCTGCACGATGTCGCCGGTGTAGAGCGCCCACTCGCTGCCCGACCGCACGACGACGCAGCCGTGGCCCTCCGTGTGTCCCGGCGTCGGCAGGAACTTCACCTCGCTGGTGATGTCCGTCTCGCCGTCGACGAGTTCGAGGTGGTCAGCGATCGCGCCGAGGTTGCGATCGAGGTAGGTCGCGCGCGTGCGCTCGTTCGGGTGCGTCGCGTCGTGCCACTCCTTGCCGCTGATGTAGTACTTCGCGTTCGGGAACGTCGGCAGCAGCACTTCCTCCTCGCCGTCCCGCGTCTCGCCATCGACCGACGTGTTCCAACCGCAGTGGTCGGCATGCAGGTGCGTGTTGATCACGACATCGATGTCGCCCGGCTGCACGTCGAGCGCCGCCAGCGAGTCGAGCAACGTGCCGTCCGAGGCGGGCGAAGCCGAGTCGCGGTCGCCGGGCTTGCCGCCCACACCGCTCTCGATCAGCACCGTCTTCCCCTCGGAGCGAAGCAGCACGCAGTTCAGCCCCAGCGGGATGCGGTAGCGGTCGTCCATCGGCGGAGCGACGCGCTCCCACATCAGGCGCGGCACCACGCCGAAGATCGCCCCGGCGTCATAGAAGTACTGGCCGTCGTTGACGACGGTGAGGCGCACCGAGCCGATCTCGTATTGCGCGCCGGATGGGTTGGTCATGCTGCCCTCGATCGCTGCTCCGCGTGCTCGTAGTTCCGCCAGTAGCTCAGTGCCTAGTAGCTCGTCGACTTGTTGGATACGACGCGGTCGGGCGTCAGCTTGAAGATCACGACCCCGGGGTTGTCGCGGTAGCCCTCCGCGAAGGGTCGCCCGTGCTCTTCACCGTAGTACGCGAGCGCGAGTCGCAGGACGAGGTCGTAGAGCGGTCGGTCGGACTCCTCGACGCTGCCGTCGAGCACGACGGAGGAGTACGGCGGGTCTCGGTCATCGACGCAGAGCGAGGCGCGCGGATCGCGCAGCAGGTTCCGCCACTTGAGGCTCGCCCGCGACGTGAAGAGGTAGGCGGCGCCGTCCTCCCAGAGGTACCAGATCGGCGCCTGGCGCGATCTGCCGCTGGCATCTGACGTGGCGAGCACCGCGACGCGGGGCGCATCGAGGAACTCGTTCAGCTCGCTCTCGGTCATCGCCACGTCGCGGCATCCTCTCGACTGATCATCTCGGCTCGGCTGGTGGCGGCAGCATACCTTGCGACGATGCTGTCAGCCGCACTCGATCCTCGCCGTCTTCGCGAACAGATCGTGACCTGGTGGCCCGTCTTTCTGCTGGGCTGGGCGACGATCGGGGCCTACGGCGTCGCCTTCTACTCCTTCGGCCTGTTGATCGAGCCGATCCACGACGACACCGGCTGGTCGCGCGGTGCGCTCTCCGCTGCCTTCTCGATCTCCGCGCTCGCAGGTGCTGCCGGCGCCCCAATCGCCGGGCGCTCGATCGACCGCTTCGGCGGCGCGCCATCGCTCGTTACCGCCACCGTGTTCGGTGGCGGGCTGATGCTCGTCGCGGCCGAGGCGACCGACGCGACGCTCTTCGTCGCGGCGTGGGGAGCGGGCACCGGGATCGTCGGGGCAGGTGCCTTCTACACGGTGACAATGCCGATCACCGCGCGCCGCTACCCGCGTGATCGGGCGCTGGCGTTCTCCGTGCTCACGTTCCTCGGCGGCCTCGCCAGCCCGATCTACTTCCCGCTCGCCGCCGCCTTCGTCGAGTGGTGGGGCTGGCGCACCGCCGTGCAGGCGCTGGTGGCGACGCTGCCGCTGACGCTGCTCCCGGCCGCCTTCGTGCGCACGCGGCGACCGACCGACGGCGATGACGACCACGAGCCGCCGACGCAAGCGCAGGGCTTCGCGACCGCCCGCGAGGCGTACCGCTCACGCCGGGTGCTGCAGATGATCGGCATTTTCCTGCTCGGCGGCATGGCGTTCACGGCGCTACAGGTGCACCAGGTCTCGGTGATGACCGCCGCCGGGATGTCGCTGGGCGCGGCAGCGACGGCGGCTGCGCTGCGCGGCTTCCTCTCGTTGCCGGGGCGCGCGCTGCTCGCGATCCTCGTTGGCCGCATGGGCCTGCTGCGCACGTTGCTCGCGACAAACGTGGCGATGGCCGCAGGCATCATCGCGCTGCTCGCCGCCGGGCCGATCTCGCTGATCGCCACCTACGTGCTGCTCACGGGGCTGGCGTTCGGCATGATCACGCCGCTGAACGGCCTCTTCGCCATCGATGTCTACGGCGAACGGCAGATGGGCACGCTGCTCGGCCTGCAGCGAGTCGTGATCGGGCCCGCCTCCGCGCTCGGCCCGATCATCGTCGGAGTCTCAGCCGACGCGAGTGGGGGCTACGGCGTGGGGCTCGTGGTGATGTTCGTCGCCGCCGCCGGCGCAATCGCGCTGATGGTGACGATGCCAGCCGCGCCGGCGGAAGCGACGCCCGACTAGAGCGCCTGCCACTGGTAGCCGCTCTCGACGCGACTCAGCTTGCCGAGCGTCAGGATCGGGAAGTGCCCGCCGGTCACGATCGCATCCTTCTCGACTGCTAGCGCCGCGATCTTACCGCGAGAGCGGGTCGATTCCGCTGGGTCGAGATCGACGCCGGGGATCCAGTCGTGGTGCTCGAGATGCACTGGATGGTGTCCGGCGTCCCCGAGAATCACGAGATGCTCCCCCTGCGAGGCCAGCAGCACCGAGCAGTGGCCCGGCGTATGCCCCGGCGTCGGCACCATCGTCAGTGCGTCCGTGACCGCGTGTTCGCCATCGAAGGTGGCGATGCGCCCTGCGGCCTGCGGAGCATCGACGCCTCGATGTGCCGCCTTGCCGCGATCGCTGTCCGCCAGCTCCGGCTGCATCCAGTAATCGAGTTCCGTCTGCGAGACGTGGATCGTGGCGTTCGGGAAGGTCAGCTCGCTGCCGTCCTCGCCCGTCACGTTCCAGCCGGTGTGATCGCCGTGCAGGTGCGTGTGAACGATGCTGTCGACTTCGTCGGCCGCGACGCCGATCTCAGCGAGCCGCTGCAGCAGTTCACCGCCGCCGGGGATACCCATCGCGGCGGCGGGCGGCCCGAACCCGGTGTCGATCAGCGTCGTGCGGCCGTCCCCGCGCACGAGGAACGTCCCGAAGTTGAACGGCACCGGGTCGTCCGCGTCGGAGATGCCGAGCGCCGATGTCCACTCCGCAGCATCGACGTTATGAAAGAAGCCGCCGAGGGCGCGGTCGGGCGCACCGTCCGAGAGCGCGGCGATCGTGAGCGCGCCAACGTTGAACGTTTCGGAGAGTCGGGACATCGGGGCCTCCATCGCGGCTGTTGTCGCAGAATCGGGCCGTAGCTTACCGCGCGGCGGCCGGTCCGCAGCGGCTCTGGCTTGCCGCGTGTCAGAGGCGCGCCATATGATCGCGCCTACCTCGCGGTCGCCTGAGATCAGGTCGCCGCGATGGAGGGAGCACCTGGATGCCGCAGCCAACTGCCTTCTTCGAAGGCGAATTCGTCCCGCTCGAGGACGCCAAGATCGGCGTGATGACTCACGCATTCAACTACGGCACGGCGGTATTCGAGGGCATCCGCGGCAACTGGAACGCCGACGACGAGACGCTCTACCTCTTCCGCGTCCGCGACCACGTGAAGCGCGTGCTCCAGAGCTCGAAGATCATGCGGCTCGGCGTCAGCTACAGCGAAGACCAGATCGTCGAGAACATCGAACGCGTCGCCGAACTCAGCGACTTTCGCGAGGACGTCTACATCCGGCCGCTGGTCTACAAGTCCGAAGAGGTCGTCGGCCTGCGCATGCACGACCTCGAGGAAGACCTGCTGATCTTCCTCACGCCGTTTGGCGCGTACCTCGATCCCGATGCCGGCGTGCGCTGCATGACGTCGTCATGGCGGCGCATCGACGACACGATGATCCCGGCGCGAGCAAAGGTGACCGGCCTCTACGCCAACAACGCGATGGCCAAGACCGAGGCGCAGTTGAACGGCTTCGATGAGGCGATCATGCTCAACCAGGACGGCCACGTCTCGGAGGGCTCCGGCGAGAACATCGTGATCATCAGGCATGGGAAGCTGATCACGCCGCCAGCGGCCGATAACATTCTGGAAGGGATCACCCTCGAGACCGCTCTCGAGATCGCGCAGCGCGAACTCGGGCTGGAGGTCGAGCGCCGGACGATCGATCGCTCCGAGCTCTACATCGCCGATGAGATCTTCATGACCGGCACCGCCGCTCATGTCACGCCGGTCACCGAAGTGGATCGCATTCCGATCGGCGACGGGCAGTTCGGCGAGGTCAGCAGCACGCTGCAGAAGCGCTACTTCGAGGCGATCACGGGCCGAATCCCGGAGTATCGCGACTGGCTGACGCCGGTGAAGGCCGGAGCGACGGTCAGCGCCTGACCCTACCCATCTGAGGGCAGACGGAGACGCCGGATGTACTACCAGCCACCACGCGCGCTGGGACTGCTGGTCGGCACGATTCTCTCGCTCTGGGCCGCCGCCGTTGCGCTGGCGCTCTTCGATAACGGGCTGAAATCTGAGATCGGCATCCCGGGCATGGTCTCGTACGCCGTCGCGATGGCTGCGACTGCGCTGGCACTGCTCTTCGCGTTCTGGACGTACGGCCTCGCGACGCTCTCGTACGCGCTCGATCGCAACGGCCTGATCATCGCGTGGGGGCCGACACGACAGGTGATCCCGCTCGGAGCGATCGAGCGGCTGGTACCGGGCACATCGGTGGGCGTCCCCCGCATCGCCGGCATCACGTGGTGGGGCCACCACATCGGCCGCGCGACGATCGAGCGCATCGGCGACGTGCTCTTCTATTCGACGCACCAGTCGGCAGACCAGGTGCTCTACGTGATGACGAGCGAGCGCAACTACGCGATCTCCGTGGAGGATCCGGCGGGTTTCGCGCAGGAGATCCAGGTGCGGCAAGACCTCGGATCGACGGCCGATGTCACGCACCACGTCGAGCGATCCGGCGCTGAGGCGCAGGGCTTCTGGTCGGACCGCATCGGCATCGCGCTGGCGCTGCTCGCGCTGGCGGCCGGGGCGGCCGTCTGGGCGCAGATCGGGGTCCGCTACGCGGACCTGCCATCGACGCTGGAGCTGAACTTCCCAGCAACGGAGTTGATTCCGATCGTCACCGTTGTCAGCCGCGACACGATCCTCGAGCTGCCGCGCGTCGCGTCGATCGTGCTCGCCGTGAATCTCGCGCTCGGGGTGCTGCTGCACGGCTGGGATCGCGTGGCGGGATACGTCCTCTTCATCGTCGCAACCGTCGTGCAGCTCGCCTTCTTCGCGGCGGTTGCGATCGCGCTCGACTGACCTCAATCCGTCCGAGTCGTAGCATCGACGTGATGACCAACCAGACCGAGCACGAAGTAATCGTCGTCGGCGCGGGCCCGGCGGGCAGTACCGCTGCGCGCGAGCTCGCACAGCGAGGCCGCGATGTGCTGCTGCTCGACCGCTCGCGCTTCCCGCGCGACAAGCCCTGCGGCGGCGCGGTCAGCATTCGTGCCTCCGCGCTGTTGCCCTTCGATCTCTCCCCCATCGTCGAGGAAGTCGTGACCGGCGCACACGTGCGACTGCGCGACGGCGAGAACATCGATCGCAAGCACGACGGGCCGATCGCCTACCTCACGCAGCGATCGCGGCTCGACCACTTCCTCGTCGAGCGGGCAGCCGAGGCGGGCGCGAGCTTCCGCGACGGACGAGCTGGTCGCGTGCGCAGCGTCGTGCAGCGCGCCGACGGCGCGTACGAGGTCGCGACCGACGATGGCGTGCATGTCGCCCCGGCGCTCGTCGGCGCGGACGGCGCGAACGGCGTGGTCACGACGCAGCTTGGATACGAACACGCGATGGAGAGCGCCGTGGCGTTGGAGGGCAACATCGCCTACCCGGACGGCATCCCGGACTGGCTGCGCGGGCGGGTCGCGCTCCAGCTCGGCTCGATGGCCGGGGGTTACGGCTGGATCTTCCCGAAGGGCGACCACATCAACGTCGGCGTCGGCGGCTGGAAGTCGATCGTCGGCGGGGATCTGCGCGCGGCGCTCGATACGCTCTGCCGCAGCTACGATCTCGACCCGGCGGACGTCGAACAGTTGCGCGGGCACCACCTGCCGATGATGCGACCGGGCGCGATGCTCTGGGCGGGCGGCTCCGTGCTGATCGGTGACGCTGCGGGCTTCGTCGACCCGCTCTCCGGCGAGGGCATCTGCCACGCGATGGCCTCCGGCATCGCCGCCGCTCCGGCGCTCGATGACTACCTCTCGGGCGCGACGGAGTCACCGGCCGCGTACCAGCGAGTGGTCGAACGCGAACTGCTGCCGGAACTCGTCGCCTCGCACGCGCTGACGGAGATCTTCCACGCCTGGCCGCGCCCCTTCGTCGCGCTGTGCCAGCGCTCGGGGCGCTTCTGGGAGGCGATGTGCCAGACGCTCACCGGCGAGCAGACGATCGACCGCCTCGTCGCGCGCACCGGCCCGCTCCACGCGACGCTTGCGCCGCTGGCGGCCGCCAGCCGGCGCGTCACCACCCGACGTTACGGCCCCCGCTAAGCGCAGCGATGGGGCGCGTGAGACTGCTCCCCACCCTGCTGGCGGCGCTCTCCGTCCTGTTCGTCGCCTGCGTCGAAGACGACGACCCGCCCGACCTCTTCCTCCCCCTGCCGACCGCGACGGCGAGCGCCACGACGGTGCCTGCGACGCCCACGCCAGCCGCCAGCACGCCGCTCAGCGACGCCGGCGTGCTGGCGCTGATGCGCGACGCCGTTTGCTGGTACGACGACCCGTCGATGGCTGCCGACTGCCTGCCGCCGCAGGCCGCGACGGTCGAAGCGATCGAGGCGATGGGAGCCTCGCGCGACCCTCGACTGATCGCGCCGCTGATCGACATGCGCTGGCTCGCCGTCGGCTGGGCGCGCTGGATCGAGGATGCGCTGGAAGTACTGACCGGACGTCGCCTCAATGACCCCGCCGCGTGGTACGCATGGGCCGCGACGCAAGAGCTACGGCTGCCGCCGGGCTACATCGGCTGGAAGGGCCGCCTGCTCTCGTTCATCGACCCGCGCTACGCGGAGTTGCTCCGCGACGACCGCGAATACGAGCTGCGCCCGGAGCTGCTGATCTGGTCACGCGCGGCCCCAAACGAGGTTGAACCGCTGCGGGACCCGCCGCTCGTCCACCGCGTCGAAGAGCGCTACCTGAGCGGGGACGATGTCGTCTACGGACTGCTCCTGAATGGAGAATCCCGCGCCTACCCCCGTCGCATTGTCGCGTGGCACGAGATCATCGAGGAGGAGGTCGGCGACGAGCCCGTCGTGATCGCCTTCTGCCGCCCCTGCGGCGGGGCCGTCGCGTTCGACCCGCGCGTGGGCGAGGAGCGCTACACGCTCGGCGCATCCGGGCTGATCCACGACTCGCGATCACTGCTCTTCGACGAGGAGACGGGCAGCCTCTGGGATCCGCTGAGCGGCCGCCCGGTCGCTGGCCCCCTGCTGGATGAAGGCATCGAACTGGCCCGCTACCCGCTGCTCACCGCCACCTGGGGCGACTGGTCGGACCGCCACCACGCTACGTTCACGCTCGACCTCAACACCGGCCACGTCCGCGACTACTCCCCCGGCGCCGGGCTCGGCTCCGAGGCGGAATCCGACGTCCCGCAGTACCCGATCGTCGCGATCGACGACCGCCTGCCAGCCGAGGAGCGCATCGTCGGCGTGGTGATCGAGGGCGAGGCGCGCGCTTATCCCGCCTCGCTGCTGCGATCGCGCGAGGCCGTGCATGACAACGTCGGCGGCACCGCGATCGTGCTGCTCTCGGAGGGTGCGGGCGCGGCGATCCGCATCTACCACGCGGCCGGCCTCGAAGTGACGGGGCTGAGCGAGGACGATCGCGACCTGATCGCGAACGGCGACGACGGATCAGACGGCACGCGCTGGTTCGTACAGGAGGACGCGCTGGTCAGCACCGAGGACGGCCGACGCTACTCCTCGCTGCCCGGCGACGAGCTCTACTGGTTCGCGTGGGCGCAGATGCACCCGCAGACGACAATCTGGGGGCAGTAGCGGTCGGGAAGCCCGATCCGCTTGCGCCGCGCGTGCATAATGGCCGTCATGGCCCCGGATATTCGCTTCTGCACCACTCCCGATGGCGTCAAGATCGCCTACTCCGCCGAGGGCGACGGGCCGCTTCTCGTCGCTCCGCCGGGCTGGATAACCAACCTGGGTCGCGAAGTGCCGAGCACCATCAGGGAGCGGTTGACGCAGACGCACACTGTCGTGAGTTGGGACAAGCAGGGGTGCGGGCTCTCGGAACGCAGTACTACTGAATTCAGCATCGAACGAGGCGTGATCGAGGCCAAGGCTGTGCTTGATGATCTCGGCGCGGATCAGGCCGACTTCCTCGGGATCTCTCAGGGTGGCCCGATCGCGGTGATGTTCGCTGCCGAGCACCCAGAACGAGTTGGTAAGCTCGCGCTGTACGCATCGTTTGCCGACGGCCCCACGACGTACTTCAAGCCAGCAGTTCGGGAGTCAATGCTCGCCGTGGTGCGCTCACACTGGGGAATCGGATCAAAGGTTCTGACCGATATGTTCACCCCCGGTGCCTCGCTCGAAGAGGCCGACAAGATGGCGAAGCACCAGCGCGAGTCTGCTTCCGCTGAGGTGGCGGCGGGGTACCTTGAACTCGCCTACTCGCTCGATGTCACTGACGCAGCAAAGCAGGTAACCACTCCAACGATCGTGCTGCATCGCCGGGGTGACCGTGCCGTTCCGATTGCCGGTGGACAACAGCTAGCTGCGCTGATTCCCGGCGCACACTTCGTCCCGCTCGAAGGCACCTGGCACGTTCCGCGTGACGAGGAAGAGGCCAGTGATCTCGCGGCGTTGATCGATCAGCACCTGCTTGAGGGTGAGACCACCAGTCAGGCAGCAGCTGTCGCACCCACCGCACAAGTCGCATCAGCCGCAGGCGAGGTGCAGGTGATCCTCTTCACGGACCTCGAATCATCGACGGAGCTGACGACCTCGCTCGGCGACGAGCGCGCACAGGAGGTGTTGCACGGCCACAACGACACCGTGCGCGCCGCGCTCGCCGAACACAGCGGCCGCGAGGTGAAGCACACCGGCGATGGCATCATGGCGACCTTCTCGTCGCCCGCCGGCGCGGTGGCCGCATTGATGGACATCCAGCGCGGGCTCACAGGCGGCGAGGTTCGCGTGCGCGTCGGCATCAACGCCGGCGAACCGATCGCCGAGGACGACGACCTCTTCGGCACTGCCGTGATTCTCGCTGCCCGAATCTGCGACCGCGCGGAGCCGGGTCAGGTGCTCGTCGCGGACGTCGTGCGTCAGCTCGTCGCGGGCAAGGGCTTCACGTTCGAGGACGCGGGCGATGTGACGCTCAAAGGCTTCGACGCGCCGGTCACGCTGCACACCGTCCGTCCGTAGCTCGACTCATCGACTGCGCCGCTGCGGCGTATTTGGGGGAACCGCTGTTGCGGGGCTTACGACGTACGGCTATCTTACGTCGTAAGCGTCACCACACTTGAGATACCGGCGGACAGGCCATGACCCAGCAGCCCCTGACTGAACACACGACCGGGACCACGACCCAGTACGGGGACGGCAAGTCACCCAACGGACGCACCCCGCTCTCGCGTGGCCACATCCTGGCCGCCGCACTCGCCTACACCGACCAACACGGCCTGCAGGCCCTCAGCATGCGCAAGCTCGCCGCGGAACTCGATGTCGAGGCGATGTCGCTCTACAACCACATCGATAACAAGGACGACATCCTCGTCGGGATCGCCGACCTGGTGTTCGCCGAGGTCGTGATCCCCTCGTCGGCAAGCGGAAGCTGGGACGAGCGCACTCGCGAGGTTGCGGAGTCGGCGCGGCAGGCACTCGCGGCGCACGAGCAGATCGTGCCGATCATCCTCGCCGGCTCGAACCGTGGTCCGGCGTACCTGCACATGATGGAATCGGGCGTCGGCGCGTTGCGCGAGGCCGGGTTCAGCGCCGACATGGCGCACCATGGCTGGCACACGCTCGTCGCACACGTGCTCGGCTACGTGCTGCAGCAGACGGCCACGCCGATGCTGGTCTCCAGCGCGGTGGCCGGGCGGCAGCTCGCGTCTGACCGGACGAACCGTTCGTTACCGCTCGCCGACCTGCCGGCGTCCGACTTCCCGCACATCGTCGAGATCGCCCCCTACCTGGCGCAGTGCGCGACCGACGACGAATTCGAGTTCGGTCTTGATGTGATCCTCGCCGGGCTCAAGCGAAAGCTGAGCGGGAACACGAACCGCTAGCCTGCGGCGGCCCGCTGCGTCGGTGCGGCGCAGTCGAGTTGACGGGTCTCGGCTCGCACCCCAATACTAATTCTCGTGATGAACAGCACGACATACCGCAGCTCCGCATCACTGACTGCCGCGTCCCTCCGCGGCCAGCTACTCGTACTCGTACTTAGCTAGGCGGCGCTCCCAGACGGAGCTCCCGCCTCCGCCCGCGTGTCGGGCGTCCCACAACGGCAGCGCCGAGGTCGTCACACGTCGCACCCGCTGCCACGAAAGCGCAGCACACCGCAGCAAGACAGAAGTTGGACATCACCATGAGACTCAGCGGCGCAGATATCGTTCTCGAATGCCTCAAGCACATCGGCACGGAGACAGTCTTCGGGTATCCCGGCGGGGTCGTCCTGCCGCTCTATGACCGCATCCCCGCGCACCCGGAAATCCACCACATCCTCGTGCGGCACGAGCAGGCTGGCGGGCACGCCGCCGATGGCTACGCGCGTGCCAGCGGCAAGCTCGGCGTCGCGCTGGCGACCTCCGGGCCGGGCGCGACGAACCTCGTCACCTCGATCCAGAACGCGATGATGGACTCCGTCCCGACCCTCTTCATCACGGGTAACGTCGCGCGCAACCTGCTCGGCAAGGACGGATTCCAGGAGGCGGATGCGACCGGCATCATCATGCCGACGGTGAAGCACAACTACCTCGTGATGCGCGCGGAGGACCTCGCCTACACCTTCGCCGAGGCGGCGCACGTCGCGACGACCGGCCGCCCCGGCCCGGTGCACATCGATATTCCGAAGGACGTCTTCATCGAGGAGGCGGACTTCGAGTGGCCGGAGGAGGTCTCGATCCGCGGCTACCACCCGCCCGGCGCCGCCGACGAGGAGCTGGTCAGCCAGGCGGCTGCGATCATCGACAGTGCCGAGCGGCCGATCATGATCGCGGGGCATGGCGTGATTCTGGGCAAGGCGTGGGAGGAGTTGCAGGCGTTCGCCGAGAAGGGCGGCATCCCGGTGCTCAACACGCTGCTCGGCTTCGGAGCGATCTCGGGCGAGCACGTGCTCGCGTACGGCATGCTCGGCATGCACGGCTCGTACGAGGCCAACATCGCTGCATCGACGGCCGACGTCGTGATCGCCGTCGGCAACCGCATGGACGACCGCGCGATGGGGCGGTTCGAGGACTTCAACCCAGGAGCGCGCATCATCCACATCGACATCGATGCGGCGGAGCACAACAAAAACATCCACGCCACGGTGCCGCTGACCGGCAACACGAAGCAGGTGCTGCCGCAGCTCACCGCTGCGATCGAGCAGACGTCACACGTCGACTGGATCCGGGAGATCGACACGCTGCGCGACGAACACTCGCACTCGATGGACATCCCGACCGGCGGCGAGCTGTCCGTGCAGCACGTCGTCAATCGCATCTCCGCGCTGAACCGGGACGCGACGATCGCGACCGATGTCGGACAGCACCAGATGTGGGCCGCGCAGCACATGACGTTCACGCGCCCCTACCAGCTGATTACCTCCGGCGGACTGGGCACGATGGGCTTCGCGCTGCCGGCCGCGATGGGCGCGCAGGCCGCGCGTCCGGGCGAGTCTGTCTGGGCGATCGCCGGTGACGGCGGCTTCCAGATGACGATGCAGGAGCTCGCCACGCTGCTCGATGAGCAGCTGCCGGTGAAGATCGCGATCATGAACAACGGCTACCTCGGCATGGTTCGCCAGTGGCAGGAGCTGTTCTACGAGGACAACTACGTGGCGGTGGCAATCACCCAACCCGACTTCGTGAAGCTGGCCGAGGCCTACGGCATGAAGGCGATGCGCGTCACCGATCACGACGCCGTCGATGCCGCGATCGAGGAAGCCAACGAGTTCCCCGGTCCAGTGCTGATCGACTTCCGTGTGGAGGCCGAGGGCAACGTCTGGCCGATGGTGCCAGCCGGTGCGTCGCTCGCCGAGACCGTCGAACAGCCGACGGGGGTGACGGCATGAAGCACACCGTCGTCGCGCTGGTGGAGGACCGGCCGGGCGTGCTCACGCGCGTCGCGTCACTCTTCCGCCGTCGTGGGTTCAACATTGATTCTCTCGCCGTCGGTACGACGGAGGAGCAGGGCATCTCGCGCATGACGATCGTGCTCGAAGGCGAGGACGGCATCGTTGAGCAGGTCGAGCACCAGCTGAACAAGCTGATCGACGTGATCAAGGTCAGTGACCTCTCGCAGGTCGAGACCGTCTCACGTGAACTCGCGCTCTTGAAGGTGCGATGTGGCACGCTGAACCGGCGCGAGGTGATCGACATCGTCGAAATCTTCCGCGCGCAGGTCGTCGATGTCTCACCGACCACGCTGGTGATTCAGATCGTCGCGGAGGGTGACCGGCTGGAGGCACTGATCGAGAACCTGAAGCCGTACGGCGTGCTGGAGATGGTGCGCACGGGTCGCGTGGCAATGGCCCGCGGCGAACAGGTGACCGCGGTGCACGAGCAGGAATCGGAAGAGATTCAGAGATTCCACACAGAGTCAGGCAGGCGGCCCGAGGGCGAACTGCCATACGTCAGCAAGTAACACGATGCTTCTCGGAAGTACCGAGAGACATCGACTAAGAGGGGGATAGGCCACGTGGCAAAGGTTTACTACGACGCAGACGCAGATCTGAGTCTGCTCGAAGGCAAGAAGGTCGGCATCATCGGCTACGGCTCACAGGGGCACGCGCACGCGCTGAACCTGCAGGACTCCGGCGTCGACGTCGTCGTCGGGCTCTACCCCGGTTCGCCGTCGAAGGAGCGCGCCGAGGCCGCTGGCCTCAAGGTCGGCACGGTCGACGACGTGGCTCGCGACTGCGACGTGCTGATGATGCTAGTGCCCGATCAGGCGCAGCGGCAGGTATACGAGGAGCACATCCTCCCCTACCTGGAGACCGGCATGACGCTGATGTTCGCGCACGGTTTCAACGTCCACTACAACCAGATCGAAGCGCCCGAGGGCGTCGACGTATCGATGATCGCGCCCAAGGCACCGGGCCACCTCGTGCGTCGTGTCTTCGAGGACGGTGCGGGCGTTCCCTCGCTCGTCGCCGTGCACCAGGACGCCAGCGAGACGGCGCTGCAGCTTGCGCTCGCGTACGGCAAGGGCATCGGCAGCACGCGCGCCGGCATCCTTGAGACGACCTTCCTTGAGGAGACCGAGACCGACCTCTTCGGCGAGCAGGTGATCCTCTGTGGCGGCGTCTCGTCGCTGATTCAGGCCTCGTTCGAGACGCTCGTCGAGGCTGGCTATCAGGAGGAGTCGGCGTACTTCGAGACGCTGCACGAGCTGAAGCTGATCGTCGACCTGCTCTACGAGGGCGGCATCAGCAACATGTACTACTCCGTGAGTGACACCGCCGAGTACGGGGGCTACACGCGCGGGCCGCGCGTCGTGCCGCCGGAGACGAAGGCCGAGATGAAGCGCATCCTCAGCGAGATCCAGGACGGCACGTTCGCGAGCGAGTGGATTTCCGAGAACATTGCCGGTCAGCCGCACTTCCGCGCGCTGCGACGTCAGAACCAGACACACCCGGTCGAGGTCGTCGGCGCCGAGATGCGCGGGATGATGTCGTGGCTGGCAAGGGAAGCCGAATAGCGATGACGCCCCCCGTGACGCAGTCTCTCTTGCTGGCGCGCTCGTCGGGTCGCCGCAGCCTCATGCTTGGGCGGCCCTCCTCCTCGTAACGGGGATGGGAGGGAGCCCCCGGGCAGCGAGCAGCGAGACACGAACCGACAGGGGACAGACGACATGACAGACAGCGACAAGGTCTATATTTTCGACACCACGCTGCGCGACGGCGAGCAGTCGGCGGGCATCTCATTCAGCGCCGCAGACAAGCTCGAGATCGCGCGCCAGCTGGCACGCGTCGGCGTCGACTTCATCGAGGCGGGCTTCCCCGCCACATCGCCCGGCGACCTGGCGGCGGTGATCGAGATCGCCCGCGAGGTGAAGGGCCCGGTGATCGCTGGACTCGCACGCGCAGTCTTCGACGACGTCGATGCCTGCTACGAGGCGGTGAAGGGCGCGGAATCGCCACGCATCCACGTCTTCATCTCGACCAGCGACGTACACATGGCGCACCAGCTTCGCAAGAACAAGGAAGACGTGATCGAGATGGCGCGCGCCGCCGTCGCCCGCGCGAAGGGCTACGTCTCCGACGTCGAGTTCTCGCCGATGGACGCCTCGCGCTCCGACCCGCAGTTCGTCTACCAGATGCTGGAAGCGGCGATCGACGAGGGCGCGACCACGGTCAACATCCCCGACACCGTGGGCTACGCGATCCCCGCCGAGTTCGAGGCGTTCGTGCGCTCGATCTTTGAGAAGGTGCCGAACATCGACCGGGCGCGCGTCTCCGTGCACTGCCACAACGACCTCGGCATGGCGACCGCGAACTCGCTGGCCGGGGTACTCGGCGGTGCGCGGCAGGTCGAAGGCGCGATCAACGGCATCGGCGAGCGCGCCGGAAACACCTCCATCGAGGAGGTGATCATGGCGATCAAGACGCGCCCGGACTTCCTCAATGTGCACACGGATGCGAACACGCGGGAGCTCTACAACGCCAGCCGCGTGGTGGAGCGTGCCTCCGGCATCGCCGTGCAACTGAACAAGGCGATCGTCGGACGCAACGCCTTCCGACACTCCTCAGGCATCCACCAGGACGGCGTGCTGAAGATGCGCGAGACGTACGAGATCATGAGCCCCGAGGAGGTCGGACAGCCGACCGGACAGGGCATCGTGCTCACGAAAGTTTCCGGGCGACACGGGCTGCGCTCGCGGCTCGACGACCTCGGCATGTCGCTCGACGACGATGAGTTCGAGCGCGTCCACGAGGCCTTCAAGGAGGTCGCCGACCGCAAGGACGAGGTCGATGACCGTGACCTCGAAGCGATCGTCTCGGAGCAAACCTCGCTGGAGGTCGACGAGCAGTGGGCGATTGACCTCGTGCAGGTCTCGACCAGCGACAAGGGTGCGCCAACCGCGAGCGTGCGGCTGATCGGCCCCGACGGCGAATCGCACGAGGACGCGGCGATCGGGACTGGTCCCGTCGATGCGGTCTGCCAGGCGATCAATCGCGTGATGGGCGTGCAGAACGAACTCACCGAGTTCTCCGTGAAGTCCGTCACCGAGGGCATCGACGCCCAGGGCGAGGTCACGATCCGGATCGATGCGGACGGTGCCGCCTTCAGCGGCCGCGCCTCAGACACCGACATCCTGGTTGCCAGCGCGCGCGCCTATGTGCATGCGTTGAACCGGTACCTTGGCGCTCTCGCGGCGCAGCAGACGTAGACAGAGAACGCACGCACGAGCCGACGAGAGGCCGAAACCTTGAGCGATCCACGCACACTCTCCGAGAAGATCTGGGACACCCACGCCGTGGGCAGTCCGCTGCAGGAACAGGCGCGCCGCGCCGCGCTGGACGGCACCGAGCAAACCGAGGCCGAGGCGATGCTCGCCAACCGTCCTGACCTGCTCTACATCGACCTCCACCTCGTCCACGAGGTGACGTCGCCGCAGGCCTTCGAGGGGCTCCGGCTCGCCGGTCGCAAGGTGCGGCGCACCGACCTTACGCTCGCGACCGTCGACCACAACGTGCCGACGATCGACCGCGACAAGCCCAATCCCGATCCGCTCTCCGCGCAGCAGATCAGCGTGATGCAGGCGAACGCGGAGGAGTTCGACGTTCCGCTGTTCGACATCTTCGACATCCGCCAGGGAGTCGTGCACATCATCGGGCCGGAGCAGGGCTACACCCAGCCGGGCATGACGATCGTCTGCGGCGATAGCCACACATCGACGCACGGCGCGGTCGGCTCGCTCGCGTTCGGCATCGGCACGTCCGAGGTCGAACACGTGCTCGCCACGCAGACGCTACCGCAGGTGAAGCCGAAGACGATGTCCGTCGAGGTCACGGGTGAGCTCGGCCCGGGCGTCACCGCGAAGGACGTGATCCTCGCGATCATCGCGGAGATCGGCGTCGATGGCGGCGTCGGCCACGTGATCGAGTATCGCGGCGAGGCAATCCGCAGCCTCTCGATGGAGGGGCGGCTGACCGTCTGCAACATGTCGATCGAGGCGGGCGCACGCGCTGGCCTGATCGCCCCCGACGAAACCACCTTTGAGTACCTCAAGGGCCGCCCGCAGGTGCCGCAGGGCGATGACTGGGATCGTGCCGTCGAGGGCTGGCGCGAGCTGGTGACCGATGACGGTGCCGTCTTCGACAAGTCGGTCGTGCTCGATGGCACCGCGATCGTCCCCTTCGTCACGTGGGGTACGAACCCCGGCCAGGGCGCGCCGGTCAACGCCCGCGTGCCCGACCCCGGCAGCTTCGCAAACGCGACGCAGCAGGAGTCGGCGGCACGAGCGCTCGAGTACATGGACCTCACCGCCGGCATGGCGATCGCGGAGATCGCGATCGACCGCGTCTTCATCGGCTCCTGCACGAACGGTCGCATCGAGGACCTGCGCGCGGCAGCGAAGGTGCTCGAAGGCAAGCAGATCACGGACTCGGTGCGCGCCATGGTGGTGCCCGGCTCCGGCCTCGTGAAGATTCAGGCGGAGCAAGAGGGTCTCGACAAGATCTTCACCGCTGCCGGCGTCGAGTGGCGGGACGCGGGCTGCTCGATGTGCCTCGGCATGAACCCGGACATCCTGCTGCCCGGCGAGCGCTCCGCCTCGACCTCCAACCGCAACTTCGAAGGGCGGCAGGGCCCCGGCGGTCGCACGCACCTCGTCAGCCCCGAGATGGCGGCAGCCGCGGCGATCGCGGGCCACTTCGTCGACGTGCGAGACGTCCAGTAGATCGCTTCAGTAACGAATACTTGAGAGAGCGGAGAGAACGATGAAGGCAGTCAGCACCGTCACCGGCAAGGCGATTCCCCTGAATCGCGTGAACGTGGACACGGACCAGATCATCCCGGCCCGTTACCTCAAGCGCATCGAACGCACTGGCTACGGCGAGTTCGCGTTCGAGGCGTGGCGCGACGACCCGGACTTCGTGCTCAACGACCCGGCGTACGATGGCTCGAAGCTCCTGATCTCGCAGCACAACTTCGGCTCCGGCTCCAGCCGCGAGCACGCCGTCTGGGCCGTCGAAGGCCTCGGCGTCGAGGCACTGATCGCGCCCTCCTTCGCGGACATCTTCAAGAACAACTGCATGAAGGTCGGCCTGCTCACCGTCGAGCTACCGCAGGAGGACGTCGACTACCTGATGGCACGCTCCGAGGAGCTGCCGGACGCGCAGATTCAGGTCGATCTCGCGACGCAGACCGTGCGCGCTGGCGACGGCTGGGAGCGCCACTTCGAGGTCAGCCCGTTTGCCCGCTGGCGGCTGCTGAACGGCTTCGACGACATCGGCATGACGCTCGAGTACGAGGCCGACATCGACGCCTTCGAGGCCGAGCGCCCCGACCTGCTGCCGACGACCTCCGACTAACTCGTCATGGCCCCGCGCGAGCTGCCCGCGTCAGTCGGCGCCGCCGTCGCTGCCGCGCTGCCCGACGCCGATCTCGATGCCGCGACGCCGCTCGGCGAGGGCTGGGCGCAGGCCGCGTACCGCGTCCCCGCACCCGACGGTGACCGCGTGCTGCGCTACCCGCGACTGGCGAACTACGAGGGTGCTGAGCGACCGGAACTGCTCGACCTGGCGATCGCCGACGCCCAACGCGAGGTCGATCTACTGCCCGCGCTCGCGTCGTGGGGCCTGCCGGTGCCGACCGATCTCGTCGCGCTGCGCGATGGCGAAGGGCAGTTCGTCGGCGCGCTGCACCGCCTGATCGAGGGAGCGCCGCTCAAGCGTTCGATGCTCGTCGGCGGCCGGCGTCAGCGTCTCGCGCAGCAGCTCGGCACGTTCCTCACACGGCTGCACGCCTTCCCGCCGGAGCGCGCCGTGGCGCTGGGCCTGAAGGACATCGACCTCTGGGAGCAGGAGTACCGTCCCCTCTTCGATTTCTGCACCCCCCTCGTCGGCCTTGCCAGTCAGCGCTGGCTCGCGCACGCCGTCGACCGCTTCCTCGCCGAGGGTGGGATGACCGGCGCGCCGCGCGTGCTGGTACATGGCGACATCGGTGGCGAGCACCTCCGGTTGACCGAGGACGGCGACCTGAGCGGCGTGATCGACTTCGGCGATGCGATGGTCGCGGACCCTGCGCTCGACGTCGCGGGCATCCAGCTGCTCTGCGGCACGCCGTTCATGGAAGAGATGCTTGAGCACTACAAGGGTGCGATCGACCCGCACCTGCGTCGGCGAGCGCAGTTCTACGTCGATGTCGTCGCGCTCTACCAGGTGCGCTATGGCGACCTCGTACGCGACGGGCAGGAGCGCATCGACGGCAAACGCAAGCTCGCGGCGAAGGCCGCCGCAGCGACTAGGCGCGGCGGGCGCTAACCTGCCGACGAGCGATCGAGCGAGAGAAGGCGGGATTCCCATGGCAAGCTTCGATATTCTGGTACTGCCCGGCGACGGCATCGGCCCCGAGGTGACGGCGGAGGGCGTGCGAGCGCTTGAGGCGGTCGGCGAGCGCTTCGAGCACGTCTTCAACTTCAGCGAGGACATCGTCGGCGGCGCGGCGATCGACGCCCATGGCATCGCGATCCGCGACGAGACGATCGAGGCCGCGAAGAACTCGGACGCCGTGCTCTTCGGAGCCGTTGGCGGGCCGAAGTGGAGCGACCCGAACGCGCCGGTGCGCCCTGAGCAGGGGCTGCTGCGGCTGCGCCTCGACCTCGGCCTCTGGGCCAACCTGCGCCCCGTGAAGCCCGATCCCGAGCTCTCGGCCGCCTCCGCGCTGAAGCCGGAGATCCTCGACGGCGTCGACATGCTGTTCATCCGCGAGCTGACCAGCGGTGCCTACTTCGGCCAGCCGCAGGAGCGCCGCAACACCGACGGCAAGCGCGAGGCCGTGGACACGATCTACTACAACGAGGTCGAGGTCGCGCGCGTCGCGCACCTCGGCTTCCGGCTCGCCCGCCAGCGCAAGAACAAGGTTACCTCCGTCGACAAAGCGAACGTACTGGAGAGCTCGCGCCTCTGGCGTGAAGTTGTGGCCGAGGTGCGCCCCGAATACCCGGATGTCGAGTTCGAGAACCTGATCGTCGACGCCGCCGCGATGCACTTGCTACGCCGCCCCGCCGACTTCGACGTCGTGATCACGACCAATATGTTCGGCGACATCCTCACCGACGAAGCCTCGATGCTCACCGGCTCGCTCGGCATGCTGCCGTCGGCGTCGGTCGGTGTGCTCGGCGACGACGACACGGGGCTCGGCATGTACGAGCCGATCCACGGCTCGGCGCCGGACATCGCCGGCCAGAGCATCGCGAACCCGCTCGGCATGATCCTCTGCGTCGCGGAACTGCTGCGCTTCTCGTGCGGTCTGGAAGACGAGGCGCAGGCGATCGAAGCCGCGGTCGCTTCCGCGATCAGCGACGGCCTCCGCACCGTCGACCTCGCAGCGCCGGGCGCGCCCGCGCTGAAGACGCGCGAGATGGCCGATGCAGTGCTGGAGCGGATCGGGAGCTAGCTACTCGCCGACCTCGATCGGCTCGGCGGGCACGTCGCCGGCGATCAGCGGGGCGATCAGCGCGGCGAGGCTGCGAGGGACGAAGAACTCGTCCGAGGCGGCAAGCTCATCGAGGGTCCACCAGCGGAAGCCGGTGAACGTCAGGATCTCGATCTCCTCCATGCGCTCAGGCGTGAGGTCGGTCTGCCCGACCCGCGAAAAGAAGTAGCGCTCGCGGGAGTCGTACCAGTCCTCGCCCCAGCGCCAGACGTTCTGGCGAGTCCAGACGCAGGGCCCGAGCTCGAAGTCCGTGATGCCGGTCTCCTCCCACATCTCGCGGCGGGCCGCCTCCTCGAAGCTCTCGCCCTCCTCGACCGCGCCGCCGGGCGTGATCCAGAGCACGGGCGGGTCGGTGTCGTCGGTCTCAGTGCGGATCATCAGGATGCGGTCGTCCGGGTCGAGCAGGATCACGCGCGCGCCGGGCCGCAGCGCGGGGTTCGATTGGTCGCTCACGCCTGAATCCGTTCCGTTGCGACGACCGCGTCAGGTCGCCTAGACTCGATCCATTGTGATCACGATGCAGAGCGCACTGAAGGCGGTGATCGTCGTCGGCATTCCGCCGACGGCTGCGATTATCGCGCGCCCGTAATCACCCCTCGACCGAACGGCACACGATGACGAGCCCGACCGCGGTCGCGGGCTTCGACGCGTGCTCACAGGTGTGGATTCACCGTACAGGACTTCCCAGATGACTTCCCAGGATTCGACCCAACGACCGACCGACGACCCCGTCGTGCTCTACGACACCACGCTCCGCGACGGGCTCGGCATGGAGGGCCTCACGCTCTCGCTCGAAGACAAGCTCACCATCGTCGAAAAGCTCGACGATCTAGGCGTCCATTACATCGAGGGCGGCTACCCCGGCTCGAACCCGAAGGACGCGGAGTTCTTCGAGCGGGCACGTGAGCTGACACTGAAGAGCGCGAAGCTGGTCGCGTTCGGCTCGACCCGTCGCGTCGGCGGCGACACCGCGACGGACCCCGCGCTGCAGGCGGTGTTGCAGGCGGAGACGCCCGCGATCACGCTCGTCGGCAAGTCCTCGGCCTCGCAGGTGCGCGAGGTGCTGGAGACCACCGAGGAGGAGAATCTGGCGATGATCGAGGACTCCGTGCAGTTCCTCGTCGCCGCCGGCCGCGAAGTGATCTTCGACGCCGAGCATTTCTTCGACGGGTACGCGGAAGACGCCGCGTACGCACTCGCAACACTGCGCGCCGCGGAGCGCGGAGGGGCGACCTCGCTCGCGCTGTGCGACACCAACGGCGGAACGCTGCCGGAGCAGATCGTCGCCGCCGTCGTAGCGGCGCGCGACGCCGTCGACGGCACGATCGGCATCCACACGCACAACGACGCCGAGCTGGCGGTCGCGAACACGCTGCTCGCCGTGCAGGCCGGCGCGACACAGGTGCAGGCCTGCCTCAACGGCTGGGGGGAGCGCTGCGGGAACGCGAACATCATCTCGGTGATCGCCAATCTGAAGCTGAAGTTCAATATCGATGTCGTCAGCGACGATCAGCTCGCCCGGCTGACGGAGGTCGCGCGCTTTGCCTCGGAGGTCGCGAACTTGCTTCCGAATCCGCAGCAGCCTTACGTCGGCAGCGCCGCCTTCGCGCACAAGGCCGGGCTGCATGCCGCCGCCGTTGAGAAGTCGGCCGGCTCGTACACGCACGTCGAGCCGGCGGCCGTCGGCAACGACGAGCGCGTGCTGATCTCCGAGCTCTCGGGCCGGCGCAGTATCACCGCGAAGCTGCGCGAACAGGGCATGGACATCGAACTGACCGAGGATCAGGCGCGCGCGGTGCTGCAGCGCGTCAAGGACTACGAGGCGCGTGGCTTCCAGTACGAGTCCGCCGAAGCCTCGTTCGAGCTACTGGTCCGCCGCACCCTCGATGGCTACATCGCGCCGTTCGACCTCGAAGACTTCCTGCTCGTCGAGCGCCGCCGCCACACGACCGACGAAGACCCCGCCGACCAGAGCGAGATGCAGGCGGAGGCGATGGTCAAGGTGCGCGTCGGTGAGCGGCTGACGCAGACCGCAGCCGACGGCAACGGGCCGGTCTCCGCGCTCGACTCCGCCGTCCGCAAGGGTCTCGCTGAGAGCTTCCCGGCGCTGGCCCGCGTCCACCTCGTCGACTACAAGGTGCGCATCATCAACACGGACGGCGGCGCTGACGCTTCGGTACGCGTGATCGTGGAGTCGAGTGACGGCACCCACATCTGGAACACGGTCGGTGCATCGACCGACGTAATCGAGGCGTCATGGCTCGCGCTGCAAGATGCCTACGAGTACTGGGTGCTGCGCTGGGGTGAGATCAGCTAGCGAAGTCAGCGCCCCGGTTCAGCCAACGACGATCAGCAGCTCGACGACGCGATCGCGAACGACAACCGTGACGAGGTCACCGACGGCCGCCAGCGTTGATCCAATCGTAACCGTCTCAGCGGTCAACGTGAGCGTGACCCCGCCCAGCGACCCGGTGAGCCGTATCGAGTCGCCGTCGATCGCTTCCACGCGTCCGAAGTACGTCTCCAGCTCCGCCGGCGCGACGATCGACGTCGGCGCGGCGTCCGTCGCGGCATCGCGCGCGGCGAGGCGCTCGGCCACGAGGTCAGCGAGCTGGTCCAGCGCGCGGCTGGCCGTGGCACCGGTCGCGCTCGCCTCATCGAGCAGCCCACCGAGCGCTGGCACCGCCTCCAACTGACGCGGCGGTGCCGCGAGGCGCACGCGCAACTCCTCGCTACGGCCATCGCGCGCAACGATCACGCGCACGCTATCGCCTGCAGCGAAGCTGCCGAGGCGATCGCGAAGCTCCTCGATGTTCCGCGTCGAGACTCCCTCGACGCCCGTGATCAGGTCACCGGCACGGACGCCCGCGACATCTGCCCCGCTACCGGGCTGCACCTGCGCCACGCGCACGCCGCCGTCGGCGTCGACGCCGCTGATACCGAGCTGCGGCGCGCCAGACGGGATCGCACGCGGGCTGAACTGCGGCGCCTGCGATGGCGCACCGTCACGTGGGGCGCGGCCCTCCGGCAGCGCACGCTCCGAGTCTGAACCGAATCGATCGCGGAACTGCTCGCCGAGTTGCTCGAAGAGCGGGCCGAGTCCCGCCCCCACGAAGGCCTGAGGCTCGATGTCGAACTGCCAGCGCTCCCCGTCGCGCAGCACTTCGAGCGGATAGATGCGTCCCGGCGCGACATCCGCAATGGCGTCGCGCAGCGCGTCGACCTCTTCGACAGCGCGCCCATCGACGCTCAGAATCTCGTCTCCTGAGCGCAGCCCCGCATTGGCCGCCGCGGTGCCGGGCAGCACCTGATCGATGATCAACGCACCGCTTTCGGCGTCGATTGTCACGCCGAGCGCCGGCTGGTCGGTCGCAAAGATGCTCGCGCCACCGCCGAAGCGTCCCTCGCCGAAGTCACCGAAGCCGTCGAAACCATCGAAGCCTCCGAGGTAGCCGCGCAACAGCTCAAACAACAGGCCGAGCTGCTGCAGGTCCTGGAGGCCCTCAAGGTCATCGAAGTCGAGGTCGCCGAAATCGAGGCCACTGAAGTCGAAGCCGTCGAGTGCATCCTCGAGTTGTTCGAGGTCGAACTGGAACGCGCCGACGCTGGCTCGGCGGTCCGGTTCCTCGTCCGTCACCAGGTCGGCGACGCCCGCCACGACCGCCGCGACGAGCAGCGTGGCGCCGATTCCGAGCAGGAGCGGAACGTAGTGTCGTCTCAGGTACTGCATGCAAGGTCCTCCGTTGCGTGCCTATGCGTCTCCGTGGGGTCCGTGCCGCGGCAACCGCACCACGAAGGTCGTGCCCTCGCCGGCGGTCGAGTTGACCTCGACCGTTCCGCCGTGGGCGTTCACCAGTTCGTGCACGATCGCCAGGCCCAGTCCCGTATGCGCAGCACCGCTGCGCGCCGGATCCACCTGGTAGAAGCGGTCAAAGACATGTGGAAGGTCGTCGGCCGGGATCGGCTCGCCGCGGTTGTGCACCACCAGCGACACCGTCTCGCCATCGGTCGATGTGCGGAGGCTGACCTCGCTGCCGGTCGGCGAGAAGCGGGTCGCATTCTCCAGCAGATTCGCGACGACCTGCTCAAGGCGACGCCCGTCGCCCGTCAGCGGCCCGCCGTCAGCCTCATGCCGCACCGTGACGCCCTCGTCCTGCGCCTTGAACGAGAGCCGCTGGATCCCGGAGCGGACGAGCGAGTCGAAGTCAACATCATCAAGCGTCAGCGGCAGCTCGCCGGATTCGAGGCTTGAGAGATAGAGCAGGTCGTCCACGAGTACGCGCATCGACTCGGCTTCCTGCTGGATCACGCCCGCAAGCTGCTTGCGCTCCTCTTCGTCCGTGGAGACATCGTCGACGAGCGCCTGCGAGAAGCCCTGGATCGAGGTCAGCGGCGTCTTCAGTTCATGCGAGACGTTGCCGAGGAGCTGCTTCATCGCGCGACTGCTGCGGCTCACCTGCGCCGCCATCTGGTTGAAGGCACCGGCCAGCGCCGCTACCTCGTCGTCACCGTCGACGCCGATGCGCTGGTCGTAGTCTCCCTCGGCCATCGCCTCCGAGGCGGACGTCATGGCGACGATCGGACGCGTGATGCGCGCGCTCAGCACCGTCGCGACGACGACGGCGAACAGCGCAGCGATGCCACCGGCGATCGCGAAGCGCGGCAAGAGTTGCGCCCAGGCCGCGTTGACGTCGGCTGCCGGGACGGCGATCACAAGCGTGGATTCAAGGTCGCGTGATGGCACGCCGGTGGGCGCGACGGGCATCGGCTGCGGCGGCGTGAAGAGATAGAGGTCCTCGCCCAGCGCGCTCGTGCGGATCGTGCGGAACGCGACCATACCCGTCTCAGGGCTGGCGCCGGTGCCCGATCGATCGGAGATATCAAGCTTCTCGCCGAGCATCGGCTCGCGGGCATGCGTGTCGAGGATCACCCGCAGATCGTGGTCAACGAGAAAGATGCGAACCTCGAAATACTCCGCCAGCGGGACAAGCTGTCCCCGGATGCGGCTCGTCGGCCAGCCGATCAGCTCCATCTCCATCGTTCGCGACGCGAAACCGGGAACCATCTCGCCGATGCGCTGCTCTGCCGCTTCAGCCTGCTGGTCGCGCAGCAGCACGACGGAGGCGAAACCGGCCGCGCCGAGGCTGATCGCGATCACGAGTGCGAATCCGGCCAGCAGACGCAGGCGCAATCCACCCGGGATCACGATCCTAGGCATCGATCTCGGCTGGCATCAGCTTGTAGCCGACGCCCCAGACTGTCTCGATGCGTGGCTTGCCCGCCTTCAGCTTGTCCCGCAACCACGCGACGTGAACATCGATCGTGCGCGGGTCGCCGTAGTAGTCGTCGCCCCAGACCATCGAGAGCAGGCGCTCGCGGTCGAGCACCACGTTGGGGTGGCGCAGGAATGCCTCCAGTAGGTCAAACTCGCGCTGACGCAGCCGCACGCGCTCCTCGCCGACCGTGACGTCGCGGCTCGACGGGTCGAGCGTGACATCGTCGACGGTGACTGCGCCCTCCTCGGCGGGCTCGCTGCGGTCCCAGTCGCGGCGGCGCAACGCTGCCTTCACGCGCGCGACCACCTCACGAGGGTTGAACGGCTTGGTGATGTAGTCGTCGGCACCCATCTCAAGGCCGACGATCTTGTCGACGTCATCAGAGCGGGCGGTCAGCATGATCACCGGCACGTCCGAGCTCTTGCGGATCTCGGTGCAGACCTCGAATCCGCCGAGTTCCGGCATCATCAGGTCGAGCAGCACGAGGTCGGGCGACTCGACGGCGAATCGATCGAGCGCCTGTCGGCCGTCGACGGCCGCGACCACGTCATAGCCCTCATTCCGCAGGTAGAGGCGGAGCAACTTGACGATGTTCTGTTCGTCGTCGGCAACAAGAACTTTTGCGGGCATCTACTGCTACTTCAGGTGCATCCGCAGGGGGTGAGGTCAGGCCGGCCCAGCGAACCCCGAAGGGTTACTCCGCCGTCATTCGCAACCGCTCCCACCACTGCTGTTTGTACGAAGACGCCAGGTGGGCCGGCCCGTCCTGCAATCCATGTTGCAGGTCAGGCATGGGCCACCAGCAGGAAAAGTGTAAACAATTTGTGATCGTCCCGGCGACGACAGTCGAGTCTGGCCGGAACTGACGGCGCGGAGCCCTACGCGGACCGTTTCATCGTGTGAGAGGTCGCCTGACCGATCGTCTTCAGCGAGTCTGCGACGCCGCCGGGCGAGCGTCGGGCCGCTTCCAGGTTCTCGCCTGCGACCTCCCGCAGCAGCTCGTCGCGGACCACTGCGATCTCCGCCGGAGCATCGATCCCAAGCTTGACGCGGTCGCCATCGATCGAGAGCACGCGCACCGTCGTGTTGCCATCGATCACGAGCGCTTGTTCGGCTTTGCGTGTGAGGATCAGCACCGCTCAGGCATCCGCGGGTTCACGCAGCGCCGTGAAGACGGGATACCTCAGTGAGAGGTTCGTCCCCTGCAGCACGACCTGCCTGCCCTGCCGCGTGCGCCGGTTGAGGATGATCGGTGCCAGCAGATTGGCGGTCGTCTCCTCCGCGTCTTCACGCAGCGTGAGCACGCAGCGCACGAGCGCGTCCTCCGGCCCCTTCAGGCCGAGGATCGAGGCGTCCGAGTCGGGCAACTCAAACCCGTACTCCGGGTAGAACAGGAACGGCTCGAGTAGCGGGAATCCGACGTGCGTCGACTTCACCGATTGCAGCGTGTGCCACTGCTCTTTCGAAAACTTGTCTGGACGACGGAAGTCATAGCTCTTGATCGTGCGTGTGAACGCACGATCCGTCTGCGGGATCACCGGTGCGGAGGCGCCCTCAGCGGGGTCTTCACCTTCCGCCTCACCGTCCGGAATCTGGTTTAGTAGCGCATCAATCTCCCATTGGGAGAGCGCTCTCGATTCAGCCATGTGCCCGGACCTCCACGTGCGTTCTGGTCGTCGTTGGAGTGACGGTTGTGCCCGTCACTGGGTGATGAAATTCGTGAACATCACGCGTCCCAGGTGCTCCTCGGGGAGCAGCGCCGTGACGACAGCGTGAAGCTCGTCCCGGAGGTCGTCCTTGCCCTGTGGCGACGAGATGTCAGCGATCGTCTTGCTGCTGACGACGGACGTGACGGCATCCTCAAGCAGGAACACCGGAAGCTCCTCGCGGATCTCCTCAAGTTCCTCTTCCAGCGCTTCGCCGGTGAGATGGAACCAATCCTCGTGGTCCGTCTCGAATTCGAGCACGACCTGGAGCTTCACGTAGCGCGGACTATCGGGTGAACTCACCAGCGTGAAGACGCGATCGTCGAGTGTGAGATACGGCCCCAATCGCCCCGGGATGCGGAACGGGATGAATTCCTCGCCTTCGCCCTCACCCTCGGCCGCGTGCGCCGTCTCGCCATCGGCCGCCGCCTCCGCGTCTTCGGGCGCATCGCCGCCGCCGGGCATGCCGACGAAGACAAAGAACAGCAGGGCGACAACCACCAGCGCACCCGCGCCGCCACCGATCATCACCATTCGCTTCGGCATCACTACTCCTCTAGATCCAGCTCAAACGGCACAAGATCAGGTGCGTCGAGCAGCTTCTCGTTGTCGTAGAGCACGACAATGTCGGCCCGACGATTCCTGGCCCGGCCCTCCGGCGTCAGATTCGATGTCACCGGGCGAAATTCTCCGAAACCAGCGGCGAACGCACGCTCCGGGGAGAGTCCGCCCTTCTCGACGAGATGGCGCAGAACCGCGGTCGCCCGCGCCGATGAAAGCTCCCAGTTCGTCGGGTAGCCAACCGTGTCGATCGGAACGTTGTCGGTGTGCCCTTCCACCCGGATCTCGTTCGGCAGGGCGGCGATGACCGACCCGATTACCGTCAGCACTGGGAGTGCCTCGTCACGGAGCGCGGCGCTGGCGGAGGGGAAGACCAGATTGTCGGCAAGCCGGATCACGACCCGTTGCTCGTACTGCGTGACCTCGATCAGGTCACTGTCGAAGCCGTTCGCCACGGAGCCCCGCGCGATCTGGCTCCGGATGCTCTCAAAGTCGAGTTGCAGGATGCTGATCGACGCCGTGTCCGGGATGATGCCGCTGCCACCGTCAAAGATCGCCGAACCACCCTCGGCACCCGACTTCACGCCGACGTTGAAGGCCTCTGAGAGACCGCGTGCGAGTGCTTGAAACTTTGTGGCGTTCACGTCAGACGTTGCCCAGAGAATGATGAAGAACCCGAGCAGCAGCGTTACCAGGTCGGCGTACGAGAGTACCCATCGTTCGGCGTTTTCCTTCTCGGCCTCGGGTGGTTTGCTCATGCGGCATCGGCTGCTGGGGCGGCGCCTGCATCGGGCGGCGCGTCGTCGCCGTCACCGTCGTCGCGCTCCGATGGTGAGAGGAAGGAGTTGAGCTTCTCGCGCACGATCCGCGGGTTGTCCCCTGCCTGAATCGACATGATCCCTTCAAGGATCATCTCCCGCACCATCCGCTCTTCCTGGGAACGGACCTTCAATTTCTCCGCGATCGGCAGCAGGATCACGTTCGCCATGCCGACCCCGTAGAACGTGGCGACGAATGCCGTGGCGATGCCGTGTCCGAGCTCTTCCGGCGGTCCACCGAGGTGGCCCAGCACCGTGATCAGCCCCATCACGGCGCCGAGTACGCCGAGTGTCGGGGCGAACCCACCTCCGGCCTCGAACACCTTCGCGTTCTCGCGGTGCCGCGCGGCCACCGCATCGATGTCGATCTCCATTATCGAGCGCAGCGCATCCGGGTCGGTGCCGTCGATCATCAGCATCATGCCCTTCTTCGCGAAGGCGTCATCGATGTTCGAGACGTCGTCTTCGAGCGAGAGCAGCCCCTCTCGGCGCGCCTTGCCCGCCATCTCGACCAACTCGTTGCCCATGTGCTGCGCATGCACGCTCAGCTTGTTGAACAGCGCCGACATGTAGAGCTTGGGGATCGCGATAATCTTCTCGAGCGGGAACGAAATCATCGTGGCGCCCAGCGTCCCCACGACGACGATCAGGAAGCCGGGGAGGTTGATCAGCCCGGCGATCGATCCACCCTCGATGGTGAACCCACCGATGATGCCGATGAAGGCAACGGCGAACCCGATGACGGTGGCGAGATCCACGCGCGGTTCTCGCTAGTCCTCAACCACGCGCAGATGGCCACCGTCGGTGGCACCAGCACCACCGGTCGAGCCATCGGCCGCGTAGCGGGCGCCGGGGCCGGGTGCGGCTGGCAGCGCTGCGGCACGCCGGTACTCGATGATCCGCTCGACGACGTCGTCGTCACCTTCAGTGACCACGTACGAGTGCCCGTTGAGCAGGATGATGTGCGTATCTGGCGTGCTCTCAACGCTCTGGATGAACTCCGCGTTGACGTATAACTCGCTGCCATCCAGTCGTGTCAGCTTGATCATGGGGTCCTCCGACAGAGCACGAAGCGCACGAATTGCGCTGACAGCCATTGTTCGACTCGCACGCCGGGAACCGTATTAGGGCGCTCCCCAACACCGGCGTCCGACGCACCTAACTGTCGGGAGAGTCCCCTGAACTGATCGCACTGCTACCCGCGCCAGGCACGAGGCAATGGGCATTCCACGACAGAGATCCGCGACAGGATCAAAGACGCCCGGCACGTGCCGGGCGTCTCAACGGTCTCTCAGCGGATGGCGCTAGCCGGCTCGCAGTTGATCCTGGTCCACGTCCGGGCTCTCAAGCCCGACGAGTCCGCGCTTGATCGCGTACCGGATCAGGTCGGTGCGGTTTCGTGCGTGAAGCTTGCTCATGATGTGCGCCTTGTGCGCTTCAACCGTCTTCACGCTGATCACCAGTTCGTCGGCGATGCGCTGGTTCGAGAGCCCCTCCGCGATCAACTGGAGCACTTCGCGCTCACGGTTCGTGAGCAGGTCGTACCCTGTCTTCGCCTCAGGCTGCTTCGCCTGGAGCATCACCTCGTTGACGGCGATCTCCTGCGAGACGGCGGTCGAGAAATACGTGTTCCCGCGGTAGACCGACTGGATCGCCAGCATCAGCTCTTCGAGGTCGGAGTTCTTGACCACGTACCCGGACGCGCCGGAACGCAGCGCCTGCAGCAGGCGTTCGTCTTCCAGGTAGGCGGTGAGGATCAGCACCTTGGCCGCCGGCACACGCTTCTGAAGCTGGCGCGTCGCCTCGACGCCATTCAGGCCGGGCATCACCATGTCCATCAGCACGACGTCCGGGCGGAGCCGCTCAGCGACATCGACAGCCTCGCGACCGTTCGTCGCCTCGCCGACGACCTCGAAGTTCTCCTGCCCGTCCATCAGCGAGCGGAGCGCCTGCCGCAGCAGCGCGTGGTCGTCCACAACAAGGAGGCGGATGCGCTGTGCTCCGGCGCGCGTGGAACGGTTGCGGGTGACGGGAGCTGCGTCCCGATTCTGATCCGTGCTGGTCATGTCACCTCCCGGTGAAAGGGCTGGCATCGTATGCGTCGAATCCCCAATCGACCAGAGCCGTGCGCGGAACCGTCCGGTCGCCGCGCGGCTGGTAATTCCGGGGAACGAAGCGGCTACGCGGACAGTCGCTGCTGATAGCCGGTGGGGGCCGTCATCTCTCGATAATCGTCAAAACGTTGGGTCGAATCGGGAGCCGCCGGGAAGACTTTCGTCGCCAGGCAGCGCTTGCATTCACCCTGCACTTCGCCCGCCGCCGGATCGCCGAGCACCCAGTGGTGGACGCACGAATTACGTTCGGCTGTAACGATTTCCAGGTCTGTCATTTCGGCACCTCGCTCACCAACGAAATGCTATTTCCCCTAGGGCCGGCACCGCATAGGGAAACCCCCGCAGTTTCGGGGCGTTCACCTGAAATCTACCGTCAGAAAACGTGTGCGATGGCGAGACGAGACGCCGCAAATCCTGCGGCACGGAGCCAACAATGGGCCGCTGGCGGGGTGCCACTCCGCCCGATCCGTCAGTGAGAGAACAGTAAGAGGACCCGCCTCGCGGCGGGTCCTCTTACTGTTCTTGCCCGCCGGGTGACGGATCACCCGGCTGTTGTTCTCGTTGGCCTACAGTCGCAGCTTTCCGTGGGAAGGCTGGCGACGGCGCTGCTTGCCAGCAGCGAGGCGCTCCTCCTCCAACAGTTCCTGCGGGTCGGGGCGCTGTGACTCATGCACAAAGCCGCACGCGATGCAGGTGCCGAACTGACCGTATGAATCATCTTCGATGATCATGAGGCCTTTGCAGCGAGGACAATTCTTGGGCGGGGCGGTGGTGATCATCTCACCTCTCCTTATAGAGAAACCGTCTCCGCCGGTATCCCACCGGCTGGGGGCCTGCTTCTACTGCCTCCGGGGTTAGCTGACGGGTTCGGGTCGAGCAGATTTGACCCGTCCTTCCATTGGAGTTGGAAGGATTCACCCCATGAATTTGGTTCCCCCGGTCCCTCCTTTGGGACGGATTAGGCAGGACGCATCCCTGCGTCAATCACACTCGCGGTTAGTTCGTGATTGTGACAACAAGAGCATACTCGACGATTTTCGCTTGTCAACCGTTCGAAATTGACTCTTTCTGAGGAACTCAGAGAAGTCCTCTCAGATACGAATCTGACCCGATCCGACGTCAGACTGCACGCGCGACCCAGACCATCTCCGGTGAGCTGACGTCGAAGGCGGTGCCCTCGAAATCGCCGTGGAGCGTCTCCACCTCGAACCCGCTGCGCTCCAGCAGGTGCTGCATCTCGAATCGATAGACCCAGCGCGTGCGAAACGCGATCCGACGCTCCCCGTCCGGCCCGCGCATACGCACGACGGAGTCGATGCGCTGCCGCGAGGGGTCATAGTCGCAACTCTCCCACGCGTCCGCGACCAACGCATCGGGGCGCACGCGATCCTCCGGCGAGAGCTTCATCCAGTCAGCGATCATCGCAAGGTCGGGGTTGAAGATGTTGAGCGCGAGACGCCCTCCCGGCCGCAGCGCCGCGCGGCACGAGGCGAGCGTCGCCAGTTGATCATCCGTCGTGAGGTTGTGGAGGAACGCGCGGAAAGGGATCGTGACCAGCGCCGCCGGACGGGTGAGCGCGAAGCGGCGCATGTCGCCGAGCACCAGGCCAAGCTCACGCTCGACGCGCTGCGCCACCGCCTTCCGACGTGCGATCGCGAGCATCCGCGAAGAGAGGTCGATCCCCAGCACCCGCGCGCCAGCGAGCACCGACGGAATCGCTACCCTGCCCGTGCCGACGCCGAGCTCGACGACCGCTCCACCCGCCTCAAGCGCCAGCCGGCTGTAGAACGGGATGTCCGGCATCCCGCGCACACCGACCGTGCCGTGGCGGTCGTCGTACTCGTCTGCGAACTCGCCGTAAAGCGAATCGACTACTGGCTCGTGGCTCACGTTGTTACGCTCCCCCGCCGGCATCGGCACGGCCTGATTGAGGCCCGCCCAACTCGAACTCGCTGCGCAGCAGACCCATCACCGTCGTGTCGTAGTAGCGCCCGGAGACGTAGCGGCTCTCGCGCATGCTGCCTTCGACGACGAAACCAACCTTCTCGTACGAGCGCCTGGCGCGGGCGTTGTGCCCCGCGGTCGTCAGCCCGATCCGGTGCAAATCAAGATCCTCGAACCCGTAGCGGCAGATCGTGCGCACTACGTCCTCACCGTAACCGCGGCTCCAGTACTCGGGGTCCGCAATCGCGATCCCCAGGTCGCCGAGACGGGCCACCGGACTGATCAGCCGCAGCTCCACGTTGCCGATCAGCACCGGCTCGTCGCCCACATCGGTCGCCTCGATCGCGAAAGCGACGTTGTTCTCCCAGTCGTTCGTGAGTCTCGGCCGTAGCAGTTCTTCTTCGGCGGCGAGTGACATCTGAAACGGTGGCACTGCGAGCCACTGCATCAGGTCGGGATTGCTGAACCACTCTGCGAACTGTGCGGCGTCCTCCATCTCCATCGGCCGCAGCCGCACGCGCTCCCCGTAGAGGCCAGATTCAGGCGGGAGCATGGCTCACCCCTTCCCCGGGCTCAGCGTACGCCCCGTACAGCTCGTCGAACTCCGCGCGCAGGATGCTCATTGCGAGGAAGTCGATCGCCTGCCCTCGCAGCCAGTGCTCGGCGCGCCTGCGGCCTTCGTGCTGGAAGCCCACACGCTCGTACGACTTGATCGCGGCCGGGTGGTTCGCGTCGACGTCGAGCGCGATGCGTCGCAGGTTCAGGTCGCGGAAGCCGAAGAATACGAGCGTGCGCAGCGCGTCCGTGCCGTAGCCCTTGCCCCACTGCTCCTTCGCGCCGATCACGATGCCGACCTCGGCGGACCGATCCTCGTAGCTGACGCGGTGCAGCCCGCAGTTGCCGATGTACTCGCCGCTCTCCGCGAGTTCGATCGCGAACTGCGACTCGGCGTACGAGTTGGCGGCGGCGGCCTTTTCGCTCCACTCTTCTTCGCTCTTCATCGTCGCCGGGTAGCGGATGCCGAGGTGCTCGACGACCTCGCGGTCGTTGATGAACTCCCACGCGCGACGGGTGTCGGAACGCTCGACTGCGCGCAATCGAATCTGTTCGCCTCTCAGTGCCATCGTTCGCTCCCTTCACCGCCGCAACAAAAAACCGGCCCCTGTTTCGAGGGCCGGTCAGTGGCGATGTACCCGTCTCGTCGACTAGGCAATGCCCCCGGCCCCGCGCGCACGGTTACCCGACGCGATCGAGTGATCACGCTTGGTAGTACGGCAGCGGTCGTAGCTCTGCTTCATCGTCGGGCGAGGTTACTGACGCATCTGTCGCCTGTCAACGAACGCCAGCGAACGGGTCGAACGAGGGCTGCGTGGTACAGTCGATGGCGACGCGATGACTGGGGAAGCCGGTGCGATTCCGGCGCTGTCCCGCAACTGTGAGCCGCAGGCGTTTCAGCCGGCGGCGAAGCCAGAGTACCGGCACCGCGTCCTGTCAGAGCCCGCGAGGACGGGGCGACGGCATGCGGGACGCACGCGCAGCCCGCAGCCATCACACCCCTCGCGGCGACGAGGGGTTTTTCGTTGGCCGTAGCTTCATGACCACGACGCAGAGCGCCCGACCGATCGACGCGGTCGCCGGCATGCGACGCACCTACATCGGACTGAGCCCGATCAGCATCGGGTGGCTCGTGCTGATCGCCGCAGCCGCTGTCGCGCTCACGCAGGGCGCAGCGACGATCCCGGCGAGCACGACCTTCGCGATCCTGCTCAACCGGCTGCCGCTCGTCGACATCGACGTCGCGGCGTCGCCGGCGTGGGAACGCATCGTGATCGATGTGCGGCTGCCGCGCGTACTGATCGCAGGCGCGGTCGGCGCGGCGCTCTCGTTCTCCGGCGCGGCGTACCAGGGAGTCTTCCGCAACCCGCTGGCCGACCCGTTCCTGCTTGGGGTCGCCGCTGGGGCAGGGCTCGGAGCCTCGATCGCGATCATCTTGCCGCTCGAGACGGGCGCCTACGGCTTCGGCTGGGTGCCGGTCTTCGCGTTCGCCGGCGCACTGGTCGCCGTCGCGATCGCCTACCTCGTATCGCAGGTCGGTCGCTCGGTCTCGAATACGACACTGATCCTCGCGGGCGTGGCCGTCTCCGCCGTCTGCGGATCCGCGACGTCGTTCATCCTGATCACCGGTGGCGAACTCGCCCGCCCGATCCTCTCCTTCCTCTTCGGCAGCTTCAACAGCGCGAGCTGGGAGCGCCTGGCGCTCGCGGCGCCCTACCTGATCGTGGGCTCGCTCGTCGTCGGCGCGTACGGACGCGTGCTCAACGTGCTGCAACTCGACGAGGAGCAGGCATCACAGCTCGGCGTCGATGTGCCCCGCGTGAAGCTGATCGTGCTCGTCGGCGCGTCGCTGGTAGCGGCGACGGCGGTGGCGACGGCGGGCGTGATCGGCTTCGTCGGCCTGATCGTTCCGCACGTCGTACGCATGCTCTTCGGGGGCGACCACCGCCAGATGCTGCCGCTCGCCGCGCTGCTGGGCGCGGCTTTCCTGATCGCCGCAGACGTGCTCTCGCGCACCGTGCTTGCGCCGCAAGATATCCCGGTCGGCATTGTCACCGCAGCGGCGGGCGCCCCGTTCTTCCTCTACCTGCTGCGCACGCGCCGAGTGGACGGCCTGCGATGACCGCGCCGACCGCGACCGCCGCGCCGCTACTCGCGCTCACCGACGTCCGCGTCACACTCGGCGACAACCCGATCCTCGCGGGCATCGACGTCGAGGTCCGCGCGGGGGAACTGCTCGGGCTCGTCGGACCGAACGGCGCGGGCAAGACCACGCTGCTACGCGCCGCGACCGGCGTTGTCGCGCTCGATGCGGGGCGCGTCGCCCTGCGCGGTCGCCCGCTCGACGGCTTCAGTCGCATCGAGGTCGCGCGCTCCGTCGCCGTCGTGCAGCAGCTTCCCGAGGCACCCTCGACGATGCGCGTCGACGAGCTCGTGCTGCTCGGCCGCAACCCGTACCTGCGGCTGCTCGGTCGCGAGTCGCAGCACGACTACGAACAGGCAGCCGACGCGATGCGACGCGCCGGTTGCGAGGCCTTCGCAGATCGCACGCTGGCGACGCTCTCCGGCGGCGAACGTCGACGTGCCTTCATCGCGCGCGCGCTGGCGCAGGAGCCCGATCTGCTGCTGCTCGATGAACCTACGGCGAACCTGGACCCCGAAGCGCAGAGCGCGATCTTCGAGACGCTGCGCGAGCTGACGGCTCAGGGCGTTGGCGTGCTCGTCGTCGTGCACGACCTCACGCTGGCGGGCGCATACTGCGACCGCATCGCACTGCTCAACGCCGGGCGCGTCGTGGCCGCGGGGCCGCCGTCGGAGGTGCTGACGGCGGAGACGGTGAATCGCGTCTACGGGCGTCGCGTGACCGTGATGCAGCACCCGACGAGCGGCGCGCCGGTGATCGTGCCAGCGGTGCTGGAGGAAGCGCATGACTGAACAGCGCCCGACCGACAACGCCAGCGAGGAGCAGGAACCGATCGACGAGCAGTTCCGCGAGCCCGTCGAACAGCCGCAGGGTCGCTGGGAGGGGCTGTTCCGCAAGAAGCACCCGCTGGTACTGCTCTACACCGGGGACGGCAAGGGCAAGACCTCGTCCGCGCTCGGCGTCACGATGCGCGCGTGGGGTCGCGGCTGGAAGGTCTGCTGGCTCCAGTTCATCAAGTCGAAGACTTCGCATTACGGGGAGACGCGCGCCGCCGAGCGCATGGGATTCGAGATGATCCCGCTCGGCGATGGCTTCACGTGGCTCTCCGAGGACATCGAGAAGGACAAGACGCTCGCGCGAGAGTGCTGGGCGCTGGCACGCGAGAAGATCGAGTCCGGCGACTACGACCTCGTGGTGCTCGACGAGATCACCTACCCGGTCAGCTACGGCTGGCTCGACGTCGAGGAGGTCGTGGGCACGCTGCGCGACCGCCCGCAGGATGTCGACGTGATCATGACCGGCCGCGACGCCGCGCCGGAACTCGTCGAGTTCGCCGACCTCGTGACGGAGATGACCGAGATCAAGCACCCGTTCCAACAGGGCATCAAGGCACAGCCGGGCATCGACTACTGATGACGCCCACAACCGCCGACGAAACCCCCTCCGACGTCATCGCGCGCACCCTTGCCGCAATCGCGCCGCCCGACGCGGACGCCGCGGCTAGCGCCGAGGCACGGCAGGGATCGCTGACGAAGCCACCGGGCTCGCTGGGGCGGCTGGAGACCCTCGCAACGACGATTGCGGGCATCACCGGGAGCGACCGTCCCCGCCTCGACAACCGCCTGCTGGTCGTCACCGCCGGCGACCACGGCGTGGAGGCGCAGGGCGTCTCGGCGTACCCGCAGTCCGTGACCGCGCAGATGGTGGCGAACTTCGTGAGCGGCGGGGCGGCCGCGAACGTGCTCGCCGATCACGCCGGCGCTCGCGTGCGCGTCGTCGACGCCGCCGTCGTCGATCAGACGCCCGACGTCGACGGGCTGCTGCGGCTGCGGCTCGCGGCGGGCAGCGACGACATCACGCAGGGCCCGGCGATGACGCGCGAACTCGCGGAACGCGCGATCGCCGCCGGGATCGCACTTTTCGAGGCGGAACGGGCCGGCAAAGGCGTCGATATCGTCGGCTGCGGCGAGATGGGGATCGCCAACTCGACCCCGGCCGCCGCGATCGTCGCAGCCGTGACCGGCCGCCCGCCGCGCACCGTCACCGGACGCGGCACCGGTATCGACGACGAGCGCTACGAGACGAAGGTCCGCGCGATCGAGCGGGCGCTGGAGGTGAACCGCCCGGACAGCAGCGACGGCATCGGCCTGCTGGCGTCGATCGGTGGATTCGAGATCGGCGTGCTCGTCGGGGTCTACCTTGCCGCAGCCGCCTCGCGCGCGCCGGCGGTCGTCGACGGGTTGATCTCGGGCGGCGCCGCGCTGGTCGCGACAGCGATCGAACCGGGCGTGGGACCTTACCTGATCGCCTCCCACCTCTCCGTCGAACCCGGCCACGCCGCGACCCTCGAACAGCTCGCGCTGGAGCCGATGTTCGACCTCGGGCTGCGGCTCGGCGAGGGCAGCGGTGCGGCGCTCGGCATCACGCTCTGCGTCGCCGCGTGCCGCCTGCTCGACGAGATGGCGACCTTTGGCGAAGCTGGCGTCGATGACTCCGACGATATCGTCGCACCGGAAGCGTAGCGAGCGACCAACGTGAAGCTCTCGTCCCCACTGATCGCGCTCGAGTTCCTCACGCCGCTGCGCCTGCGCACGGTGCGACAGTGGGACGACCGCACGTTCGCACAGGCGATGGCGTGGTACCCGGCGGTGGGGCTGCTGATGGGCGGGCTGCTCCTGCTCGTCGACCGCGGGCTTGAGCGTCTACTGCCGGTTGGGCCGACTGCGGCGATCGAGGTCGCGCTGCTCGCGCTGATCAGCGGCGGGCTGCATCTCGACGGTGTCGCCGACACCGCCGACGGCATGGCCGTGCAGGGCGACCAGGCTCGGCGGCTCGGCGTGATGAGCGAGGGCCGCACCGGGCCCGCCGGCGTGATGGCGCTCGTGATCGTGCTGTTGATTCTCTGGTCGGCGCTCGCATCGCTTGCTCCGCCCGTGCGCGCGGCGGGGCTGGTACTCGCACCGGCGATCGCGCGCTGGTCGGTGATCCCGGTGGTGGTGCTCTTCGCACCGGCGCGGCCGCGCGGTCTCGGACACGCGCTGCATGAGGCTGCGTTCCCGCTCGCTGCCCCAATCTCGACGCTGATCGCGGCGGCGGCGGCGTTCGCGTTCTTCGGCCCGCCGGGCCTCGTACTGCTCGCCGTCGCACTCGTCGTCGCGGTCGTGATCGCGGGCGCAGCGAGCCGCCTGCTCTACGGCGTCACGGGCGACACGTACGGCGCGGTGATCGAGGCCACGCAGGCCAGCGTGCTGCTTGCCGTCGTCGCTGCCGGCACGCGCGGCTGGCTCGACCCGACGTTCCTGAGCTGAGCGCGACGATGGGCGATATCTGGTTCGTGACCGGCGGAGCGCGCAGCGGCAAGAGCCGCTACGCCGAGCGTCTCGCGCTCGAGACCACCCTCGATGTCGTCTACATCGCAACGATGGAGCCGCACGACGATGAGCTGCGGCAGCGGGTCGAGCGCCACCGCGCCGACCGCCCCGCGACGTGGCAGACGATCGAGGCACCGCTCGACCCGGCAGCGGCATTGCGATCCATCGACGGCGACGCCTGCGCGCTACTCGACTGCCTCTCGCTGTGGGTGGCGAACCGACTGATGGCGCTCGGCGATGAGCCGTCGAGCGAGGTAGTCGGCGAACTCGAATCGGGTCTGCAGCAGGACGTCGACGCGCTGATCGCGGCAGCCGAGGGCCGCAGCGCGCCGACCGTGATCGTCACCAACGAGGTCGGCAGCGGTGTGGTGCCGGAGTACGCGCTCGGACGTATCTATCGTGACCTGCTGGGCCTCACCAACCAGCGGGTCGCGGCACGTGCGACGCGGGCGTGGCTGATGGCCTCGGGCCGTGCGCTGGAGTTGCCACGGTCGCCTGGCTAGGCGCCGAACCACTCAAGCAACATCACGACCAGCTCGATCACCTCACCATTGCGCTCGACCGTGAGCGTGATCTCGTCGCCGACATCGTGCAGATCGATGATGTACGCAAGCTGCTGGATTGAAGTCAGCTCGATGCCATCGATCGCGAGCACCGCGTCACCGCCTGACGGGATCAGGCCGCCGTCGCTCCTCGACGGGCCGCGCAGACCGGCGGTATCGGCCGCGCTACCGGCAACGACACCGGTGATGTAGACGCCCTGCTGGCTGTCGATACCCGCGTCGGCGGCATTGAGTGCGCTCAGCGTGATGCCGGAGACGCCGAGTTGCGGATGGGTGATCGTGCGACCCGCGACCATGTCGTCCATGAAGCGCATCGCCGTGTTGATCGGAATCGAGAGCCCGATGCCGACGAAGACGCGATCCTGCGTCGGATTGTGGATCGCGGTGTTGACGGCAATCACCTCGCCCTGCTGATTGAACAGCGGCCCGCCGGAGTTGCCGGGGTTCACGGCGGCGTCGATCTGGATCACGCCGCGGATCGAGCGGCCGGACGAGTTCTGCGCCGACTCGCGGCCGACGCCACTGACGATGCCGCTGGTAACGGAGAACTGGAACGAGAACGGATTGCCGATGGCAAAGACGGACTCGCCCGTCCTCACGAGATCAGAGTCGCCGATGCGCGCCGGCACGAGCCGCTGAGGCTGGATCGAGGCCTTGATGATCGCCAGGTCGTTCGCGGGATCGGAGCCGAGCACCTGAGCGCGCACGGCGGTGCCATCCCAGAAGGTCACCTGCACCTCGCTGGCGTCTTCGATCACGTGGAAGTTGGTGAGGATGTGCCCATCGACGTCGATCACAGTGCCGGTGCCCTCGGACTCGGAGCGGTACGGCGTGACGCCGCGGAAGGTCTGCGTTGTGCCTTCGATCACGGCCGTGATCGAGACGACCGAGCGGCGAACGTCGTCGACGACGTCGGCGAGCGCGGGTACTCCGGCGCTGGCGTCAATCGCACCGGCGACGACCGTCGCCGCAGCCGCCTCTTCGGGCAACGTGACGTTGGAGACGGGCAGGCTCGTCGGCGGTTCCTGAGTCGCAAGCGTTGCCGCGGGGACGCTCTCACCGCCGGAGAAGTTCACTGCGAGCACGCCACCGACGACCATCGCGGCCACGACAACCACGGCCTGGATGGCGGTTACAACCCAGCTATCTCGGGACATCGGTCACCCCATTCGCGCGTCGTGGATCGCTCCGGGAGGCGCCCCGAGCGCCACGACTACCAGTCGATCGTGACATCAGAACGTCAACCTGCGGCGGAACAAGTGTAAAGAACGTGCTAACTGATGGGCAGCAGGCCACTCCCGCGATCAGCGACCCTGGAAGTTCGGCTTCCGCTTCTCGACAAACGCCAGCGGGCCCTCTTTCGCGTCCTCCGTGGACTGCACCACGGTCATCGCCGCCTGCGCCGACTCCAGGCTCTCGACGAACGACTGCGTTGCGGCGCGGTGTACGAGCCGCTTCGCCAGTTGAACCGCAACCGGCGGGCCGTCGGCGATGCGACGTGCCAGCGCGTAGGTCTCGTCCATCAACTGGTCGTGCGGCACGACGCGCGAGAGGTAGCCCATCTCCAGCGCCTCCTCGGCACCGAAGATCTCCCCGGTCCAGATCAGCTCCAGCGCCTTCGATTGCCCGACGATGCGCTGCAGCGACCACGCGCCACCGTCACCGGGGATCAGCCCGACGCTCACGTACGACATGCCGAAGCGCGCCTGGTCGGACGAGATGCGGATATCCGCCATCGACGCCATGTCCATGCCCGCGCCGACGGCAGCACCGTTGATCGCCGCGATGTACGGCTTGTCGAGGTATTCGAGCGCCTGAGGCACGCGGTGCACGCTGAAGCGCAGCGAGTTGCGGCGCTCGCCCGCGTTCTTGTCCTGCTGGAGGACCGTGTCGTCCTCGCCGCTGGCCTTCAGGTCGGCACCGGCGCAGAACGCGCGCCCGTTGCCCGTCAGGACGACGACGTGCACGTCTTCGTCCTCGGCTGCGCGCCTGATCGCGCTCTCCCAGCCGGAGAGCAGGCCATCACTGAACGAATTCATTCGCTCTGGCCGGTTGAGCGTGATCGTGGCGATCCCGTCCTCGACCGAGTAGAGCACCTCGTTGTTGTCTGTCATCGCAGCCTCCCGCCGGAGCGAGATTGTACGACACGCCCCGCCAACAGCCCCGCCACCACGTCCGTGGTCATCGTGAGGTACGATGCCGCGGCACACTGAGCGTCGACCGCCTGCGGGCGGCGAGTATCGAGGGGGCTGCGATGGACTTCGGCTGGAACAACGATGAAGCGGCATTCCGCGCGCGCGTACGCGACTTCTTCTCCGAAAACTGGAGCAACGTCGATGACGACAGCAGCGAGAGCGCCACGCGCGGCCGCGACTTCGAGAAGGTACTTGCCGACCACGGCTGGCTGACGATGGCCTGGCCGGAGGCATACGGCGGCCTCGGCGCTTCGCACGTCGAGCAGATGATCTACAAGGAAGAGGCCGCACTCCACGCCGCGCCGACCGGCGGCGGTGGCGTTAGCCTCGTCGGCCCGACGCTGCAGATCCACGGCACGGAGGAGCAGAAGAAGGAGCACCTGCCGAAGATCGCTAACGCAGAGGTGCTCTGGTGCCAGGGCTACTCCGAGCCGGGCGCCGGCTCCGACCTTGCCGCCCTGCAGACACGTGCGTTGCGCGACGGCGACGACTTCGTGATCAACGGGCAGAAGATCTGGACGTCCGGCGCCCACCGCGCCGATTGGATCCACATCCTCACCCGCACCGAGCCGGACGCGCCGAAGCACCGCGGTATCTCCTACTTCATGCTGAAGATGGACACGCCGGGAATCACCGTACGACCGATCGAGCAGATGCACGGCGCACGAGGGTTCAACGAGACGTTCTTCGAGGACGTTCGCGTCCCGGCGAAGAACATGATCGGTGAAGAGAATCGCGGCTGGTACGTCGCGACCACGACGCTCGACTTCGAGCGCTCCGGCGTGCAGCGCGCAGCGAACGTGCAGCGCATGTTCAGCAGCCTCGTCGACTACTCCACGGAGGACGGCAGCGCCGGCGAAGGTCAGCGCGTCGCCGATAGCACGATCAGCCGACACTCGCTCGCCGGCACGGCGATCGAAGTGGAGGTCGGGCGCTACCTCGGCTACCGCGTCGCCTGGATGCAGTCACAGAGCCTGGTGCCGAACTACGAATCGTCGATGTCGAAGGCGTTCAACTCCGAACTCACGCAGCGCAACGCCCGACGTGGCATCAACCTGCTGGGACTGCACGGGGCGCTGCGGCCAGAGTCGGATCACGCGGTCCTTGAGGGTCAGTACTGCCGCCTCTACATGTCGAGCGTCTCTGCGACGATCGCGGCGGGTTCGAGCGAGATTCAGCGCAACGTGATCGCGACACGCGGGCTCGGACTGCCTAGGGGCTAGCCCGCCACTGCATCCGCTTCCGGGCCCCCTCCTCGGGTTCGGCCTTCCGGTCGCTGGCCGGTCAGACTCGCGACGCGCTACGTTGTGATCATGCGTTTACTCCCCGCGCTGCCGCGTCTCTTCGTCACGTTCGCCGTCCTCGGCGCGCTGCTCGCGTCGGCGTGTGGCGGTGCCGCTGACCTGATCCCGGGCGACCCGACGCCGGCGGTCGGTGAAGCCGCCGATGCATCGCCGACGCCGGTCGTTGCGCCGCCGATCCTCGCCCCGGTCGACCTCGGTCTCACGCCGACCGCGCCGCGCGAGGTGGCGACGATCGAGATCATTCCGGACGCCGAACTCGCGAGATCGGTCGTCCAGATTCAGCTGCTCGACACCAACTCGGGCTTCGTGCGCATCGCCCGCGATGGATCGGGCGTTGTGATCGACCGCGAACAGCGGCTGATCCTTACCTCTTACATGCTGGTCACGCCCTATCGCAGCGACGGCGGGGTCGCGTACTCGTCGATCGCGATCGCCGTCACGCGGACGCCCGGCGAGGAGCCCGAACTCACCTTCGAGGCGCAGGTCGTCGCCGCCGATCCGGCGCGCGATCTGGCGGTGCTCCGTGCCACGCGCCTCTACCGCGGCGACCCGCTCGACGCCGGCGGGTTCGCGCTGCCATCGGTCACGGCGGGCGAGCCCGAATCGCTTGAGCGCGGAGACGCGGTGCGCCTGCTCGGCCATCCCGGAACCAGCGGCAGCCAGTTACAGGCGGTGATCTCGACGACCGCGACGATAACCGGCATCCACGGCGATGAGGCGCTCTCCGGACGCGCGCTGCTCAGCACCGACGCCCGCATGCCGTACGGCGTTGGCGGTGGACCCGTCTTTGATGCGGCCGGAGCACTGATCGGCATCGCCACACAGCTTGAGTACAACAGCGATGCGGTCGTCGCGCTGGTGCGCCCGCTCAGCCTCGCTGCCGACGTCGTCGCGAGCGCGCGTCGTGCCGGGCCGCTGGCCGACTACGCTCCGCCGCTGCAGCGCATCGTCGTGCCGCGCGCTGGTGCCGCGACGTTTGCCGATGGCATCGCAATCTCGACACCGGTCTTCGCGGAGAACGCGGTCGAACGTGACGCCCTGTTCGACCTCTTCGACTACACGTCGTACTTCCCGCTCGATCTGCCGGCGCTCTACTACGAGTACACGGCGCAGGGCATCCCCGACGACTCACAGGTCGAGGAGCGGTGGTACCTGGACGGGATCTTGCAAGACGCCCTCTCCTCCTCGTACCGCTGGGCGGCCGGCTCATTCGCCGTTGTCTCCGACCGCCTGCTAGCACCATCGGAGCGTGGCATCCCGGCGGGTCGCTGGACGCTGGAAGTCTGGGCGGGGGGAATCCTGCACGCGTCTGGAACCGCCCTCTTCGACGTCCCCGCGCCGGGCGAGCCCGTGCTCGGCGGCCTGACGTTCGGTGCGCTTGCCGCGCCAAACGGCATCGCGACCGGCCCGACACGCTTCGATCGCCAGCTGCTGACCTTCTTCGACTTCGAGGAGATGCGAGGGGTGAGCCGCATCCGCTGGATCGTCTTCCGCGATGGGCGGGTTGTGTACCAGTCGCCGCTGCTCCCCTGGCAGGGCGGCGAGCAGGGTTCATGGTGGATCGGCTATTCGTCCGATGAGCCGATCGGACCCGGGTACTGGGAGTTCGAGGTCTACATGGACAGCCCGGCCCAGCCGCAGCCAATCAGCCGCGGCGCGAACGGCATCACGCTGCAATAGCGCGCTGGCGAACGGCCGGCGAGACGGCAGCGATCAGCTGCCGGAGCGGCCGTCGAGGATCGCGCGCAACTGGTCGACGGTCACGTTCGCGCCGGAGACGACGAGCACGATGCGCTTCCCGCGCACACGCTCTGCGGCGCTGTGGGCGGCAGCGAGGGGGGCGGCACCGGCCGGTTCCGCGAGGATGTGCTGCGTGCCCAGCAGTTCGACGACGGCGGCCTCGATGTTGCGGTCGTCCACCAGCACGAAGTCATCCAGCGACGCGATCATGACCTCGAGCGGCAACGCGAACGCCTCCGCGGTCGCCAGTCCCTCAGCGGTCGTCGTGTTCGGCCGTTCGAGCACCTGCTGCGCCCGCCACGACTCGTAGACCGCCGGGGCCTGCGCGGACTGCGCGCCCCAGACCGCGGCGTCGTGCGAGAGGCCGCCGCGCACGGTGAGCCACCCGGCCACACCGGAACCACCGCCGACGGGGACGATCACGATCTCCGTGTCCGGCTGCTGTGTCTCCAGCACCTCGAGCGCCGCAGTGCCGACGCCCGCAACGAGATCCGGTTCGTTACCGCTGTGCACCGCGCGCGAACCGACCTCCGCCGCGTACTCCTCGGCGGCCCGCCGCGCGTCGTCGAAACGCTCGCCGTGAACGCGAACCTCGCCGCCGAGGCGCTCGATCGAGGCGATCTTGTCCGGGTTCGCGCCCTCCGGGACAAACAGCGTCGCGGGCACGCCTTGCAGCTTCGCTCCGTAAGCGATCGACTGCGCGTGGTTACCCGTCGACGCGGTGACGAGGCCGGCCTTGCGATGCTCCGGCGAGAGGTTGATCGCGAGATTGATCCCACCGCGCACCTTGAAGACGCCGATCGGTGTCGCGAACTCGAGCTTCAGCGAAACGTGCGCGTCCAGGCGCTCGGAGAGTGCCGGCGAATAGACGAGCGGCGTCGGCAGCGAGAGATACGGCGCGATCGCATCGGCCGCCCGACGCACATCGTCGAGTGTTGGCGGCGGAGGCAGGTCGGAACTCACCTCGGCAGGCTCACGCGGCGAGCGTCATTTCAGGACGCCATCCGCGCCGTACAGAGCGTCGACGAACGAGCCGTCAAAGGCCAGCGCTGTATCGACATCGACCTCGATCACCTCGTAGCGCATCAGCAACTCTTCCAGTGCGTCCCACTGGTCAAGGGTGCCGCGACCGATGCCGTCCGCGCGCTGCGCGTTCTCGAGGTCGGTCTCCAGCAGGAAGCGCTGGTGCGCCGGGTCAGCGCCTTCAGCGTGCTGCAACGTGATCTCGACCGCCGCGTCGATGTTCGCCGCAGCGAAGGCGGCGCCACGCAGCGTCGCGCGCAGGAACCGCTCCACGAGCTGCGGGTCGTCGGCGATCGTGTCCTCGTGCGCGAGGAAGGTGAGGCCGAGCGTCGGAACCCCGAATTCAGTCGGATCGATGATGGTGATCTCGACGCCCTCGTTGCGGATCTGGTCGGGCTCGTTGTTCAGGAACACCGGGAAGACATCGACCTGCCCCTCGATGAAGGGGCGCACGTCGAACGGCACGTTCTGCAGGTTGATGTCGTCCTCGGTCAGATCGACCGCTGCGAGCATCGCCTTCAGCTCGGCGGGGATGACGCTGCCCTTGAACCCGACGCTGCGGCCCGCGAAGTCCGCGGGACCCTCGATGCCGGAGTCCGCCATCACCACGTAGCCTTGGTCGCCACGCTGGCCGAAGAGCGCGACGGAGCGCACGGGCAGTTCATCCGCGCGACGCCGCAGCGCCTGCGATGCCGTGGCCGTCGTGAACTCGATCTCCTTTTCAAGCAGCAACTGCAAGTGCCCGCCGCGCGGCGAGTGCTCCATCTGTACCGTCAGCTGCTCGTCGGCGAAATAGCCCTCGGCCGCTGCCACGTAGACGGCAACGAACGGCAGGTTTGCCTGCGGGCGGAATCCCGCGACGAATGTGATCTCCGCGGCCTCGTACACCGGCCGTGGCGCGGCAGCGGGCGTCGCGTCGGCGGGTCGAACGGCGGCGCTCGTCGTCGTATCGCTGCTCGTCGATGATGTGGAATCGGACGCGTCATCGTCGGTGCACGCGGCGGCGAGCAGGGCGATCGAAGCGAGGAGAGGGATGATAAGCGTGAACAGACGTCGCGGCATGCAACGACCTCCTTATGAGGGTCGGTGCGTGCATCCACGACGTGATCGTGGGCGCTACACGCGGATAAGCGTGATTGCGAGCGAGTATCCGCGACGTGGTCGCGGGCGCTACACGCCCGATGAAGATTCGTGCCAGAAGAGCACGCGACGCTCAATATAGGCGATGATTCCCGTGAAGGTCACGCCGATCAACGCGAGCACGAATACCGCGCCGAAGAGCACCGGCGTATCGAGCTCGCCATTGGCGATCACGATGATCTGCCCAACACCGCTGTCCGCAGCGAACCATTCCGCCACTACCGCACCGATCAGCGAGAGCGGTACGGAGATGCGCAGCGCCGCCAGAACGTACGGCAGCGAGGCCGGCAGGCGCAGCTTCCAGAACACCTGCCAGCGCGACGCATCGAGTGCGCGCAGGAAGTCATGCGATGTCGAATCGATCGAGCGCAGCCCCGTCACAGCGTTCACCAGCACCGGGAAGAACGTGATCATCGCGGCCACCAGCAGCTTCGGCCAGGCGTTGAACCCGAACCAGATCAGGAACAGCGGCGCGACCGCGACGACCGGCGTCACCTTGACCAGGATCGCCAGCGGGTAGAGCGCGCGCTCCAGCGGGCGCGAGTGCGCCATCACGACCGCGAGCAGAAACGCCGACCCCGCCCCGCACGCCAGCCCGCCGAGCGCATGGACGAGCGAGATTGACCCGGCCTCGACGAACCGCGACGGGTCATCAAGCAGCGCACGGCCAATCGCCGTCGGCGCAGGCACCAGGTACTCCTTGATGTCGCGAGCGCGGATCCAGATCTCCCAGAGCGTGAGCGCGACCGTCGCAGCCAGGATCGCTGGTACAACCGCACCCGCGATCTCGCGCGTCGGCGGTAGACCGCGCCGCGCGGAGGAGGTCGCGACCCACTCGGAGCTTTCGGTGAGGTCGGCGAGTTCAGGCACGGCACCCGGTCGCGATTGTGGGGGAGTCGTCTCGCTCACTCGCGGCCCCCCATCGCGCGGCGCACTTCGGCCACCGCCGCAGCAAAGTCCGGTGTCTGCTCCAGCGCCTGGCTGCGAGGCCGGGGCAACTGCACCGGCAGGTCCGCGATGATGCTGCCCGGCGCCTCACTCATCACCACGACACGGTCGGCCAGCAACACCGCCTCGCGGATCGAATGCGTGACGAAGAGCACCGAGACGCGATCGCGCTCCCAGATGCGGAGCAACTCAAGACCGATGTCTTCGCGAGAGAACTCGTCCAGCGACCCGAACGGCTCGTCCATCAGCAGCAGCCGCGGCCCGTGCGCCAGTGCCCGTGCCAGCGCGACGCGCTGCCTCATGCCGCCGGACAACTCGCGAGGGTGATAGTCGGCGAAGGCATCGATGCCGACGCGGCCCAGCAGCTCCGGCACGTCGGCGCGGGCGCCGGTCACCTCGAGCGCGAGCGAGACGTTGCCGGAGACCGTGCGCCACGGCAGCAGCCCCGGATCCTGCGTCACCAGGCCAACCGCGTGGGACGTCAGCGCCACCTGCGGGGCATCCCCGCGAACGAGCGCGCTGCCCTCCGTGGGTGCAAGCAGCCCGGCGAGGACGCGCAGCAACGTCGACTTGCCACACCCGCTCGGCCCGACCAGCGCCACGAACTCGCCGACGCCGACGCTGAGATCGACGCCGTCGAGTGCCTGCACCACGCCGGCATCCGCGACGTACTGATGGCCGAGACCACTCACGTCGACTGCGGCAACCGACGGGGCATGTGTCGCGGTCATGGCACCTTCTCACGGCTGGTTCTGGTTGCTGGCCTTGCGGGCCACGCGTACGCTTCGCAGCCGAATTCCGATTGTAAGGGTCAGCACAGTCTGCCCGGCACCTCGGAGGGGGGCCAGCCCCATGGCGCATACGATCGCACTGGTCGGTGGCACCGGCCCGGAGGGGCGCGGACTCGCAACGCGCTTCGCTCTCGCCGGCCATCGCGTGGTCATCGGCAGCCGCCAGGCCGAGCGCGGAATCGCGGCGGCCGACTCGGTCGCCACGGCGATCCCGGCGCAGCGGGAGTCGCTGAGCGGCATGACGAACGAGGCTGCGGTCGCAACCGCCGACGTAGTCGTGATCACCGTGCCATACGAGGGGCATCGCGCCACGCTGGAGTCACTCGCACCCGCCCTCGCTGGCAAAATCGTCGTCGATGCCGTCGTGCCGCTGCGCTTCGAGCGCGGCCCGCACGCGATCGAGGTCGCGGCTGGTTCCGCGGCGGAAGAAGCGGCGCAACTCCTGCCCGACTCAGCCGTCTTTGGCGCGTTCCACACCGTGCCCGCGGGCGTGCTGCTCGACCCAGCCGCGGCGGTCGATGCCGACGTGCTCGTCACCGGGAGCAACGGCGATTCGAAAGACCTCGTCAGCGCACTGGCGGAAGAAATCGAGGGCGTCACGGCCATCGATGCCGGTCCGCTGCGCTTTTCGCATTTCGTGGAGAACATCACGGTGCTGCTAATCGGCATCAATGGACGCTACAAAGCACACAGCAGCGTCCGCATCTCAGGGCTATCGGAGGCCGCATCATGACCAACGTCAGCTCACCGCCGGAATTCCGCGTGATCGGCATCAGCGGCATCCCGCTGGTGCAGAACGGCGACGATATCGCCGGCCAGATGATCGACGCGGCGGAGGCGCAGGGCACCCCGCTCGAGGACGGCGACGCGCTCGCTGTCACCCAGCGCATCGTCTCGCGGGCAGAGGGGCGGCTCGTGCCGCTGGACTCGTATCAGCCGAGCGAATTCGCGACCCGCTTCGCCGAGCGGACGGAGAAGGACCCCCGGCTCGTCGAAGCCGTGCTGCAGGAGTCGAATCGTGTCGTGCGGCAGGTCGAGGGCGTGTTGATCACGCAGACCAAGCACGGCTTCATCTGCGCGAACGCCGGCGTCGATGGCTCGAACGTAGGCGGGGAGGACATCATCTCGCTGCTGCCGGTCGACCCGGACGCGTCCTGCCGCGGCATCCGCGACGCGGTTCGCGAGCGCCTCGGCATCGAGATCGCCGTCGTCATGACCGACACCTTCGGCCGGCCGTGGCGCGAGGGCCACACGAACATCGCGATCGGCGTCGCGGGCTTTCAACCGATGCGCTCATACGTCGGCCTGCCCGACATGGACGGCAAGGAGATGCGGGTGACGACGATCTGCATCGCCGACCAGCTCGCCGGAGCGTCGGAACTCGTGATGGGCAAGGTGGATGCGATCCCGGCGGCGATCATCCGCGGTTACGACTACGAGCGCGGCGAAGGGTCGTCGAGCGAGCTCGTCCGCGGTCGAGAGTTCGACCTCTTCCTGTAGCCGTCCCCGGTCGTAATCAGTCCGCTGGTCGTGCGTCCCGGCGGGCCGTAGGATCGCAGCCATGGCGGGTGATGCTGACCGAACCGAAGACGACCGCGCCAGCGCCAGCGCGCCCGGACCACGCGATCTCGTGCAGGGTGCGCTGGTCAACGACGACGACCCCAGATTCCCCTGGTGGGTGCCACTGCCCGGCCTCACGCTGGCGCTCACGTGGGCGGCCTACGAGGGCGTAATGGACGGCGACGCGTCGGTCTTCTTCTCGACGTTGCTCTGGCCCGGTGCCGCTCTCGTCGTGCTGATCGGGATCGCAACCTTCCTCGGCTGGCAACTGGACATCGACTGATGGCAGAGGCGACCGACGCGAGGGTTCACGTCTACTACGGCCGGGATGACTTCCGGCTGCGCGACGCCTACCACTCACTTCACGCCGCGCTGGACCACGACGGCATGCTGGCCACGAACACGACGTTGCTCGCCGGGCGCGGCCTCAGCGTGCAGGAACTCGTGCAGCACGTCGCGACGATCCCCTTCCTCGCTGATTCGCGCGTGGTCGTCGTTGAAGGGCTGATCGCCTCCCTCGGCGGTGGTCAGGGTGTCGTCCGCGAGTGGCAGCCACTGCTCGACGCCCTCGAACAGTTGCCGCCGACGAACCACCTCGTGCTGCTGGAGCCGCTCAACCGGGAGCGCGCCGGCACATTTGGCCGCTCCAACCTCTTCAGCGAACTGAAGGAGCTCGCGGACGTCGACGTGCAGGACTTCCCGCTGCTGCGCGCGTGGAGTCGCAGCAGCGACGACAGCGAACTCATGGCGTGGGCGCGCGAACGAGCCGCCGGCGCGGGCGTCGAGTTCGAGCGCGCGGCGATCACTGAGCTGGCGGAACTCGTTGGCGACGACCTGTGGCTCTTCGCTTCCGAGATCGAGAAGCTCGGCCTCTACGCGAACGGCCGCGCCGTCACGATCGATGACGTGCGCGCGCTCACGCCGGAGGCGCGTGAGGCCGGCATCTTCGATGTCGTCGATGCGGTCGTCGAGGGTCGCGCGGCACCGGCGTTGCTGCTGATCCGCCGCATGCTCGAACAGGGCAGCGAGCCCCCGGCGCGCATCCAGGTGATGATCGCGCGTCAGTTGCGCCACCTGATCCGGGCCACCGAACTGCTGGAGCGGGGCGGCACGCCCGAAGAGATCGGCAAGGCGACGAACCTGCGCAGCAGCTTTCCGATCACGAAGCTGATCCGCCAGGCACGCGCGACATCGCGCGAGGCGGCCGAAGCGGCACTGCGTGAGGTAGAGGCGTCCGACCATCGAGTGAAGACGGGGCAGGCGGATGAGACGCTGGCGCTTGAGCTGCTGGTGATGCGACTCGCCACGATCGTGCGCAGACGGCCCGCCGCGGCGCGCTAGCCACGCTCCTCAGCGCACGAGCCTCAGTCGACGAGCGGTACGACCATCGGGTTGTAGCACGCGACGCGGGTACCACCATCGACGGTCTCGAGCGCCGGCGCGTCATCGGTGCGGCACTGCGACACCGCCTTGTTGCAGCGCGGTAGGAACGGGCACCCCGGTGGCAGGTCGATGAGGTCGGGCGGCTGCCCCGGCATCGAGTAGAGGCGCGTGCCGCGCGGAGCGAGCCCGGGCACGCTCGCGAGCATCCCGAACGTGTAGGGGTGCTTCGGCTGCTTGAAGATCGCGTTCACGTCCGCCGTTTCGACGATTCGCCCCGCGTACATCACCGCCACGCGGTCGGCGAAACGGGCGACGACGCCGAGGTCGTGGGTGATCAGCAGCACGGCGACATCGCGGTCATCGCGCATCTGCTCGAGCCACGTGATCATCTCGTGGCGCACCGCCACATCGAGGCTGGACGTCGGCTCGTCGGCAATCACGATCGAGGGGTCGAGCGCCGTGGCCATCGCGATCAGCGCGCGCTGCGCCATGCCGCCTGAGAGCTGAAACGGGTACGACTCGGCGACGCGGGCGGCGTCCGGTAGCACACGGGAGAGCGTCTCCACCGCGGCGGCGTCCGCCTCCAGCTTCGACATCGGGCGGTGGGCCGTGAACAGTTCACTGATCTGATCGCCGACCGTGAGCGTCGGGGTCAGTGCCGACTGAGCGTCCTGGAAGATGATCGCAATCTCATCGCCCCGCACGCGCCGGAGATCCGGCTCGCTCATCGCGCTCAGCGAGGCGCCGTCGTACGTCATCTCACCCGAGAACGTCGCGTTGGTGGGCAGGATGCGAAGCAGCGAGAGGGCGACCGTCGTCTTGCCGGAAGCGGACTCCCCGACGAGCGCCACGGCCTCGCCACGATGCAGCTCGAGATCGAGCCCTCGGACGGCGGCCACGACGTCGTTCCGTGTCTGGTAGGAGACGTTCAGGTCGGAGACGCTGAGCAACGGAGCGGCGCTGATGGCTCACCTCCCCGCAAGCGCGCCGGCACAGCCTATCAGTGGATTCGCAGCAGGGGCGAAGCAGCGTCCGTCACGAGCGACCCGCCGATCGATCGACGAACGGGCGCACGCGGAGCGGCATCAGCCGCCCGGCGTCGATTCAACGTGCGGAGCTACCATTCACGGATCGCGGTCAGCACCCGGCCGTGAACCTCGATGTTCTCGGCGGGCGTATAGAACGGCTCCATCTGCTTGTTCATCGGCTGGAGGCGCACGCGGTCGCCCTCGCGGTAGACCTTCTTCAGCGTGGTCTCGTTCTCGTCCTTCAGCCAGACGGCGACCATGTCGCCGTCGTTGAACGTCCGCACAGGCTCGAAGATCACGACATCGCCGTCATTGATCAGCGCATCGATCATCGACTCGCCTTCGACGCGCAGAGCGAAGATGTTCGCGCCTCCGCCGCCGGTCTGACCCTCAGTCACCTCGATGAAGTCGTCGTACTGGTCGAGTGGCATTGCTTCCGGAGGGGTCGGGATCGGCGAGCCAGCCGCGATCTTGCCGAGTACCGGTACGCGCACCGTGCGGGCGCGGCGGCCGCCGGCTTCCAGCAGCTCGATCGCGCGCGAAACCTCGCGGTCGCGTCGGATGAAGCCCCGCTCCTCAAGCCGCTTCAGGTTGTAGTCAACAACCGACGTCGACGAGATGTCGCACCCCTGCTGGATGTCGCGGATCGATGGCGGATAGTCCTTGTCTTCGATGAAATCGCGCAAGAAATCCAGGATGCCTTGCTGCTTCGCTGAGAGTTGATCACTCATGGTGTTCCCTTTGAGACCCCCGCCTCGTCAGGTGCGCCATCCAGCCAGCCAACCGAGAAGGTCAGTCGACCCGGAATGTCGCTGCTCCACACCAATTCGGCATGTCGCTCCGGCAGACCATCGCGCCGCCCATCAGTCGCCTGACGTCGGCACATATGTTCTGTAGCACTGTAGTGCTGACCATAACGCGCCGTCAACAACCCTCCGTCACCCCTCCCCTTGCCAGGCAGGCCACACGAGTCACACTCCCGAGTCGTGCGCTACGCTGCCTGCCACAGAGACGACCCGACGCACGATCGAATTGAGCGAACCGATCGACGAGAGGACCGGCACGAATGGCGAGTGGACTCGAGGACCTTTTCGGTAACGAGCACCCCGGCGAACCTGACCTCAGCGAGGGCGAGCTGGCCCGCGCGATCGTCTTCGCGGCACACCCGGACGATGCGGACTTCGGCGCCGCCGGCACCGCGGCGCTGCTCGCGCGAGCCGGCTGGGAGGTGCGATACGTCGTCGCGACCGACGGCTCGAAGGGCTCCGACGACCCCGCGCTGACGCCCGCGATGCTGATCGAGATGCGCGAAGACGAGCAGCGGGCCGCCGCCCAGATCCTCGGCGTCGAGAGCGTGCGATTCCTCGGCTTCACCGACGGCGAACTGACTGCCTCCCGCGAGTTCCTCGGGGCGGTCACGCGCGAGATCCGCGAATTCCAGCCGTACGCCGTCTACACGCACGACCCGGAGCCCGTGATCATCAACGAGGGCTTCGTGAACCACAGCGACCACCGCGCCACCGGCCTCACGACCGTCGATGCTGTCTACCCGACCGCGCGCGACCGGCTCAACTTCCCCGAACACCTCAAGGACGGGTTGCCGACGCACAAGGTGCGCGAGCTCTATCTCTGGGGTTCGAACGACCCGACCTTCGACTCCGATATCAGCGCCGCCATCGACGACAAGATCGCGGCGCTAGTCGCCCACACCAGCCAGTTCCCGGGCGACGACGAGTTCATCGAGCGTATGCGCGAGCGCTGGCGGGACGACGAGGGACGCTACCTCGAGCGCTTCCGCCGCATCGTGCTCTTCCGCTAGCGCGAGGGTCGAACAGCCGATGGCCGAGCCGTTTACCTTCGAGTTCTGCCCGCGCTGCGGGGAACGACTGCGGCCAGCGGGCGGAACCGACGGCAACCCGCGATGCGACGCCTGCGGCTTTGTGCAGTGGTTCGACCCCAAGATCGCGGCCGGGGTGGTCGTCGAACTCGACGGTGAGATCGTGCTGATCCGCCGCAACAACGAGCCGATGCTCGGGCGCTGGTCGTTCCCATCGGGCTTCGTCGATGCCGGCGAGGTCGTCGAGGAAGCCGCGATGCGCGAGGTGCGCGAAGAAACCGGGCTCGAGGTCCGCATCGATCGTCTGCTCGGCGTCTACAGCTCGCCGGGCGACCACGTGGTCTTCGTCGCCTTCGCCGGCACGGCCGCCGGTCAGCCCGGCAGCGGGGACCACGAGGTGATGGAGGTCGGGCTCTTCGCACCGGACGACTTGCCGGAGATGGCGTTCGCGCACGACCCGGCGATCCTCGATGCGTGGCGAACGTGGCGCGCGAGCGTCGCGTAGCGCGTGTCTCCCGGCACACCGGCTCTAGGCAGAACCCCGCTGCGGCTGGCATGATGACGCCCGCACAGGATCACTGCCGGAGGCCCACGTGAAGATCACTCTGATGCTGACCGAGAACTGCTCGCACCACGATCAGGCGCGCGCGGTGCTGAACGAGGCGATCGCCGAGACCGGCGTCGATGCCGAGATCGAGGAGACCCAGGTTCGCACCGATGAAGAGGCCCACAACGCCGGCGTGATCGGTTCGCCAACGATTCGTGTCGAAGGCCTTGATGTCGAACACGGCGACCGCGAGCCCCCGGAGACCAGCCCCAACTGCCGCTACTACAACTCGCCGACGGGGTGGCTGCCGGTTCCCGACAAGGGCATGATCGTGCGCTCCATCGAGTCCGCGCAGGGCAAGAGCTAGCCGCCAGTAAGCGGCCCCAGGAGGCGGCCATGCCGCCAGACGAGCCCCCGTCCGACGAGTCCGAGCCAGACCCGGCCGGTGAGCGGCCCGGGAGCGGCGCGCTCGGTAGATTCGCGCGTCGTGCCGCCCGCGCGGCGAAGCGCGTGCGCGATGTCGCCGAGGAGCACCGCCCGCAGGCGGAGCAGGCCGCGCGCGACGCCGGTCAGCAGGTGCGCCGAGCCGCCGACGCCGCGAGACCCGAGGTTGAGCGGCTGGCCCGCGAGGCGAAGGCCGCTGCCGATGCCGCTCTCCCGCACGTCGAGAAGGCCGCCAACGACGGCGCCAACTATGTCCGCGAGCACAGCGACGAGATCCGAGGGGCCGCGGGAAGCGCGGGCAAGGTCGTCGCGCGCGGTATCACGCCGGCCCCGCTGCGACCCGCCGTCGATGCCTTCGAACAGGAACTGACGCGCAAGGACGAGGCCGAGTCGGAGAAGCCAGCGGCGGCCGACAGCGTCGATGACGCGGCAACCGATGACGCAGGCACTGACGACACTTCCGACGGTGACGCAGCAGCGCCCGACGCTCCCTCGCGCTAGCGACCGGCGGCGTCAGCCGTCGCGTCGGTCATCCCGACCGCCCTCGCCGCCTCGCGATGCGCGGCACCGTTGACCCGCAGCGACGCCACCGCGAGCAGCACCATCGTCACCACGAAACCAACGCCGTAGAGCGCAAACGGCACCGTATACGAGCCGGTGGCGTCGTAGAGCGCCGCCCCGCCAAGCGGACCGATCATCTGACCGCCGAATGCGACCATGGCGATCGACCCGCTGACGGCACCAAAGTGCCGCAGCCCGAACGTCCGTGTCACCAGCAGCGGCTCAAGCATCGGCGCGAACGCCCCGCCGATGCCCCACAGCACGAGGTACGCGGCGATGCCCGTGGTCGTGGTCGAGACCAGCAGCACGGTGAGCGCGATCATCTGCGTGCCCGCGACGAGAATCCCGAGCAGGAAGACGCGGTTGATCCTCGACATCGCCAGGCCGAGCGGCAGCCGGGCAATCGTACGGATCATCGCGCCGACGGCGATGATCGATGCTCCGTTCGCGACATCGCGGCTGTCGAAGAAGTCGATCGCCAGCGTCGCGACCGCGCCCTGGCCGGAGAAGAAGAACATCAGCGCCGTCGCGATCAGCCAGAACGGAAGCGTGCGCATCGCATCCGGGCCGCTGAAGCCACCGCCATCGCTCACGGCATCATCCGTCTCGGCGGACCCGCCGACCGGCCGCACGCCCATCTCCACAGGCTCGTTGCGCACGAGCAAGAGTGCCGAGAGCCCGTGCACGATGAAGATCAGAATCGCGCTGACGAACATCGCCGCGCCCCAGCCCGATCGCTCCTCGACGATCGCGAGCACGGGGAGGAGCGCCGCCCCGCCCAGCGCGAAGCCAACGGTGACGACACCCAGTGCCTGCTGCTGCCGCCCGCCGACGAACCAGCGAGTCATCAGCCAGTTGTAGGAGATCGGGAACATCCATGCGCGCGCGACACTGGCGACGCCCCAGCCGAGGAAGAGGTGCCACAGCTCCGTCGAGAACGACGTCGCAATCAACGCGCCCGGGAGCGCGACGCTGCTGACCAACAGCGCGATCCGCGGCCCATGTCGGTCGATCATGCGACCGGCGAACGGCCCGACGACCGCGGAGATGCTCTGCCCGACCATGAACGCCAACACGACGCCAAACCGCGGCAGCTCAAAGTCGTCCGAGATCGCCGGGATGTAGATCGCCATCATCCAGAACGTGCCGCCGGCGGCGACGGCGTTCGTCAGCACGCCAGCAGCGAGCATCACCCACGCGTAGTGGAACGGGAGCCGGTTCGCCAGCAGGTTCACCGGGGATTGGCCTCGCTGCGGAGACGTCGAGGGGGCATCGATTGCATCGACTCACGTTAGGCGAGGACCCACACGGGCGATAGCGCGACCTCACGAGAGTCCGCCAGAGCGCCCGGCTCTGCTATCGTCCGCCTGTCAGCACTGACGATGCCCGCCGAGAATCTGTCGGCCGAGGCAGAGAGCCGAGGGATGCCATGCAAGTTTCGATCGGGTTCCATCGCGATGCGATCACGGACTGGGACGCACTGACCACGTACGCGCTAGAAGCGGAGCGCATGGGCGTCACCACCGCATGGACCGCAGAGGCGTGGGCACACGACGCGGCCACACCGCTCGCCTACCTTGCCGCGAAGACCGACACCATCCGTCTCGGCAGCGGCATCTTCCAGATCGGCACTCGCACCCCGGCACTCGTCGGCATGACCGCACTCACGCTCGACTCGATGTCGAACGGGCGCTTCGTGCTCGGCATCGGCACCAGCGGCCCGCAGGTGATCGAGGGCTGGCACGGCGTCCCCTTCGACCGCCCGATCCGGCGCACCCGCGAGCTGATCGAGATCGTGCGCATGGTGCTGCGCGGGCAGGTCGTCGCCTACGAGGGTGACTTCCACGAACTGCCGCTACCGAACGGCGAGGGCAAGGCGTTGCGCTCCGGCGCACCGTCAGCAGAAGACCTGCCGATCTACGTCGCGGCGCTCGGGCCGAAGAACCTTGAACTGACCGGCGAACTCGCCGACGGCTGGCTCGCCGCCTCGTTCATCCCGGAACAGGCACACGTCTTCTTCGACTCGATCCGCACGGGCGCGGAACGGGTCGGCCGAACCCTCGATGACATCGAGCTACAGGCCGGCGGCGGCGTGCACTTCACCGACGACGTCGACAGCGTGATGGCGGCGCGCAAGCGTGGCCTCGCCTTCAGCCTCGGAGCGATGGGCTCGCGCCAGAACAACTTCTACAACGCCGCCTACCGACGGCAGGGCTTCGCCGATGAGGCCGCCGAGATCCAGAAGCTCTACCTCGATGGCCGGCGCGACGAGGCGCGCGCGCTCGTGCCGGACGAGATGGTGCGGCTGACGAGCATCGTCGGCAGCGATGAGCAGGTGGCGGACCGCATCCGCGCCTACCGCGATGCCGGTGTGAACACGCTGCGCGTGGATCCGTACGGCGCGACGATCGAGGAGCGACTGGAGACGCTCGGCAAGACGATCGACATCGTCAACGCCGTCAGCGCGGAGACCGCAACGGCTTAGCCCTCGACGCCGAGGCGCAGGCCGAGCACGCCCGCGAGTTCGCGCAGCGTCGGGATCGCGGTCGTGCCAGCGAGGCGCTTCGCTTCGATGCCCTCCGCGATCGCGGTCAGTGCCTTGATCGCGCGGACGGTGTCGAGGTCGTCATCCATCGCGGCCATGAACTCGTTGCGCAGCGGCTGAACGCGCAGTTCGTCGGACGGACCGCCCTCGCCCTCGGCCGCCCGCCGCAGCGTGTCGGAGACCTGCTCCCAGCGACTGAGTTCGTCCTCGGTGAAGTTCTGATCTTCGCGGTAGTGCGTGCCCAGCAGGTAGAGGCGCAGCGCGTCGGGGCTGTGCCCGGCAGCGAGCAGCGCGTCGACCTTCACGAGGTTGCCGAGTGATTTCGACATCTTCACGCCGTCCAGCGTCTCCGCCGCCATGTGCATCCAGTAGCCGACGAATGGCGCATCGCCCGAGGCCGCCTCCGACTGCACGATCTCGGAGTCGTGGTGCGGGTAAGCGAGGTCGAGCCCGCCGCCATGGATGTCGATGCGGCTGCCGAGCGCGGTGTTCGCCATCGCGGAGCATTCGATGTGCCAGCCGGGCCGCCCCGGCCCCCACGGCGAGTCGAACGTCGTGCCCTCGTACGTCGATGGCTGCCAGAGCAGGAAGTCCAGCGAATCGCGCTTGAGGTGTTCCGGCTCGGCGGGCATCGAGTCGCTCTCGAAGGTGCGCAGCCCCTCGCGGTCGAGCCCGGCGAGCGCGCCGAAGTCCGGCATCGTCGAGGTGTCGAAGAAGACGTGCCCGTCCATCTCGTACGCATGGCCTCCAGCGACGAGGCTCTCCACGGTCGCGATCATCTCGTCGATGCTCTCGCTCGCCTTCGGGAAGGCGGTCGGACGCAGCACGTTCAGCGCGTCCATCTCCTGCAGATAGATCTCCTGGTTGGCAACGGTGACCTCCGCGATGCTGACGCCGAGCTCCTGCGAGACGCGGATCATGTCGTCGTCGACATCCGTGATGTTCTGGATGTGCTGCACCTCGTACGAGTTGAACTCGAGATAGCGGCGGACGGTGTCGAAGAAGACGAAGACGCGCGCGTGGCCGAGGTGTCCGACGTCGTACGGCGTAATTCCGCAGACGTAGATGCGTGCGACGCGATCCTCGATCGGCTCGAACGGCCGTTTGGCGCGGTGAAGCGAGTCGTACAGCTCGAGCAGTGCGTGGCCCCCGTCGCACGATCCGGCGCGCCAGAGAGGCGGCTACAGATTCAAATTGCGCGATTCGCATCGTAGCACGAGCCGCCGCGTACCCCGTATGCTCACGCCCCGGTCACCAATGGCTCCGATCACGAAGGGAATCCACATGCACATCGCGCGCGTTCGATACGAGGGCAAGTCATCAGCGGCGATCGTCGAAGGCAGCACCGCGCACCTCGTGCGTGGCGGCCCGTTCGGCAGCCTGGAACGCACCGGCGCGGCCGCGGCCGAGGGCGCCGCGAAGCTGCTCGTGCCATCGGAGCCTTCGAAGATCGTGGCTATCGGCATCAACTACCAGAGCCACGCGGGCGAGCGCACCGCCCCCGGACAGCCGGAGGCGTTCCTGAAGGCGCCCTCATCACTGATCGCCGCAGGCGGCACGATCGTGCTCCCGCCCGACGCCGGACGTGTCGACGCGGAAGCCGAGGTCGTCGCGATCATCGGACGCCGCGCGCGCAACATCAGCGAGGCGGACGTCGACGATTGCGTCGCCGGATACACCTGCGGCAACGATGTCTCGGCGCGCGAGTGGCAGCAGGCCGACCTCCAGTGGTGGCGGGCGAAGTCGTCAGACACCTTCACCAGCGTCGGCCCGTGGATGGAGACGGGGATGGACCCGGAGAACATCCACCTGATCGGGCGGTTGAACGGCGAGGTGGTGCAGGAAGCGACGACTGGCGAACTGGTGCACTCGATCCGCAAGTGCATCGCCACGATCTCGCGCTCGATGACGCTGGAGCGCGGCGACATGGTCTTCACCGGCACCCCCGGCCAGACAGCCCAGCTACACGACGGCGACACATTCGAAGTCGAGATCGAGGGTATCGGGAGGCTGCGAAACCGCGTAGCGAACGCCTGAACGCAGGCCCGTCCTCAGTCCCAGATCTTGCTGCGGTCGCGGCAGTGCTCGCACACCATCCCGGGCACGATGCCATCCCGTGAGCTGGCGCCGCGGACGGCTCGAACAGCCGTCACGTGTTCGCTGCAGAACAACAGCCGGCACTTGCTGCAGGTATGGCGCATCCGCTCGCCGCACCCATCGCGGCCACAGACCGAGACCTTGTTGGACTCGTAGACGGCTTGCTTCCACTGGAGGTGCTGGAGCACGTCGCGCCGCTTTCGGCGACAGATCTTGCGCGAGCATACGTGGCTGTGATCGTCGCCCAGTTCGCCGTGCCGATCGCAGAATGGCCGGCCGCAGTAGACGCATGTCGACACTGCATCACGGCCGCAGGTATTCCTGAACAGCCCGACGCCGACGCGACAGCTCTCCTCGATGGCTCTTACCACCGTCGATCCCCTCTACGAACGGGTCGATGTGTACGACCCATTGTCACACACGCCGTCACGCGCGCCGCCGGGATATGAGGCGATCGCGGGGTCGCGCATCGCGTCGGGTGCGCACCCGTACCGATCGCACGAGGTATCGCAAAAGGTGGGGTGCGCCGCCATCGGACGCACCCCACCAGTAGTGAGCACTTGCTCAGTCCCCCGCCCTGACACTCGTCATCGCGGGGGTTCTTCAGACTGCGAGCGCTATCGGATCAGACTGACCAGGTCCTGGAGCATCTCGTCCGAGGACGAGATCACCCGGCTCGATGCCTGGAATCCTCGCTGGGCGAGGATCACGTTCGTGAACTCTCGCGCCAGGTCGGTATTCGACCCTTCCAGCATGCCCGTGCCGATCGTGCCTCGGCCTCCCGTACCCGGGATGCCGATGATTGCGACACCGGAGTTCGACGTCGGCTCGAAGCTGTTGCCGCCGGCACGCGCGAGACCCGCCGCGTTCGTGAACGCCGCCAGCGCCACCTGCCCCAGCGTGCGGTTGGTGCCGTTCGTGAAGATGCCGGTGATGTCACCGGCCGGGCCGACCGAGAACGATGACAGCGAACCAGCCGACGCACCGTTGTTCGATGTCGTCCCGACTGAGCCAGCCGAGGCGAACTGTGTGATGCCACCAACTGTGGTCTTCGTCACCACCGCATCCACGCCCGGCTGCGTGACGCCCGCCGCGAGGTTCACGGTGAACTGCAGTGGGGTGGGTGGTGTCGTCGTCTGGTCGGGGGTCGTGATCGAACCGGCGGCGTCGAACACCAGCTGCGCCGGTAGCGGAACGACACTTGTGACCTTCACGCCATCGCCGGCCGCCGTCACGTCCCACGTGTTCGCGGCGGCGTTCTTCGTGAACGTCACCGTGACCGGGTGCGGGAAGCCCAGCGAGTCGAAGACGTCCAGCGTGGTCGCCGTGTCTTGCCGGTCGCGAGCCGCGAGTCGAGGTTACCGACGACCGTTACTGCGGAACTCTCCTGCGCCGCGATCGACTGGCCGAACGGGATCGTCAGCGAAGTGACGACCGTCGATGTGTCGACCACGCCGTTGATGTCTGCCTGCCAGCCCTGGACCTTGTGGCCCGTGGTTGGGTTGACCAGTTCGCCGCTGACGCCGATGTCGAAGGCACCGTCACGGGTGAAGAGCGATCGGCTGCCATCCTTCACCATGAAGAAGCCGTTGCCCTGCACCGCAAGGTCGGTGATCTTGCCGGTCGCCTGGAGCGCGCCCTGGAAGTGCTGCACATCGATGCTGCGCAGGTTCATGCCGAGGCCGACCTGTGCCGGGTTGGTACCACCGCGTTCCGCTGTCGGTGCGCTGGCACCGGTGATCGTCTGCGAAAGCATGTCCTGGAAGGTCACGCGCGCAGTCTTGTATCCGTTGGTGTTCACGTTCGCGATGTTTGTCGACACCACGTCCATGTACGTCATGTGGTTTCGCAGGCCGCCAATGGCCGCGAAGAGTGCTCTCATCATGGTCTGTATCTGTCCTTTCGCCGGGAGACCCCGGAGATCTATGCCCGCTGGGCTCCCTCGAAAGGACCGGCCCGCGTCGTTGCCTGTTGCTTGCTAGCCCGTGACCAATCCGCGATCACGACGCTGTCGATGTTCGTGAAGACCCCTTCTCCGCTTCCGGGCTGTTCAATCGCGGTCACGACCGTCTTGCTGCGGACGCTGACGACGAGCGCGAGCTCGTCCAGCAGGATCAGCGAGTCGCGTGACCCCTTCTCCGTCGCCCGCTCGACCGCCGCCTCCAACCGCTCGACGCGCCCGCCGTCCATCTGAAGATTTCGCTGCTCGATCCGCTTCTGCGCGTGGCGCGAGAAGTTGAGCGATGAACGCTCCATCTCCGCCAGCACGTCGCGGAACGCAGTACTCCCGGCGGCCGGCGCGGGCGGCCCGTGTGCTCCGGCCGGAGAACCCTGCAGGGATTCCACCGTCGGGGAATACCCGATCGGCGAGGTCTGGTTCGTCGAAGGTGGCGAATGCGCGCTCGATGGTCGAGCGGGCTGGCCGCGCTAGTTGTTGCTGACCGGCCCGACCCGCAACTCAATCAGCACGGAGGTGAAGTCGTCATCGTCGGCGAACGTGTCGGTGGTGATGGTCCCCACCGTCGCACCGTCGTCCGCCTCGAAATCGAGCACGGTCGCGAATCCGACGGCGCGGTCGTTAACCACGTCCCAGCCGAGGATTTCCAGCACACTGACGTACTCTTCCGCGACCTCGAACGAGGATTCACGCGTCAGTAGCACGAGCTGGTACGTCTGGCCACCAGCCGACGCTCCCCAGAGCACAGTGATCGGGATCGTGCCGTCGAGCACCAACTCCGGAGCGGGGAATCCACTGGGAATCGGACGCGCGCCCGGCAGCTCGAAGGGCTGCTCCTGCGGCGGCTGCGTGGCCTGCACCTCCAGGATGTAGACGACGCTGGTCAGCGGTCCGTCCACATGGTCCGCCTCGCGGATCGAGCGGATGATCGCGGTTCCATCGATGTCGCCCGAGACGGTGCTCTGGAAGCGCAGACCGGACTCGGTATCCGTCGACTGGCCCGCGGTGATCTGCCACGGCGTCTCGTTCAGTTCCACGCCCATCGCGGTCTCGACATCGACCTCGTTCTCGGCGTGGTCGTAGATCAGCCAGAAGCTGCGGATGCCTTCCGGCCGCTCGATCATGAACGAGCCAACGATGTCCTCCGGGCGGTGTACGCGCAGGCCGATCAACTCTGAGGCGGGTGTCTCCGCGGTCATCTCTGGATTGAGGGCTGCACTCAGTTCAGCGGGCACCGCGGCCGTGACGACCTCCACGATCGTGCTCTGATCCTCGCCGAGCCGCAGCACGCGATCGACCATCGTGCCACCGTGATCCTCAACCTGTTCGTCGCTGCCTCCACAGGCAACGACCAGGAGCATCACGAGAGCGGCGCCGACGGTGACCATCCGGCGCATGCAGCGTCCTTTCGTTCGATCGGCTGATTGAATCCGCATCCAACGGCGTTGGTGGGTTTTCAGCGTAGCACGCAGCCAGCAGCCTACGGCGTCGACCAAACGAGTTGCAGAACGGCGAGCGTGCGTGCTCCGCCGGTCACCGTAAGCGACATGGAGCCGCGCGCTTCGCTCGCGTCTAACACCCCTTCGCCGACAGCCAGTTGCCATCCCGCGACGAACAGTACATCGCGATAGAAGCCGATCACCTCAACCGCTTGCCGCGACGTCTCGAAGGCGATCACGTAGCGCACCGCGTCGGACGACAGCGCCTCTGCCGACGTCGAAGTGACGACCGCGCCTGGAAAGACCGGCACGACATCGGCGGGGTAGCCATCCGGCAGCGCGACGGGCTCCGAGGGCGCACCCGGCCCCGCGAGCGCGACCGGCGCATCGAGCCGTAGCTCGACGCGCGTCACGCGATCTACGCTCGTGACGAGGTAGTGCCCGGCAATCGTTACCTCTTCTGATACCCCCGTGCTTCCTTCGAAGGCGACGACGCCACCGCCGGCCCCGCGTTCGTCGATCAGCAGCGCGAGCGGAGGGATGATCGCGTCCACGAGCGCCTGCACTACCACCGCCGCATCGGCATCGACGCGCCAGGTCACGGCAATCGAGTGGTCCGCGAACTGCTCGGCGGACTCGACTTCGTCCTCGATGCGCGGCAGTTCCGGGGGTAGCGCGATGTCCGCGATCGGCGGCGGTGCTAGCGTCGCATCGACGATCGGCGGCTCTGCGACGCGCGTGGCCGCCGTTGTGGCGCTGGCCGCAGGTTCACGAGTCGCCACCGATACGGGTGCCGGATCATCAGAGCACGCGATGGAGAAGAAGAGTGCAACGGCGGCGAGCAGTGAGATGCGCGACCACTGCGCCGCCTGCGAGATGGGGCGAGGTGAAATTGGGGTGGGTGAGGGGATTTGAACCCCCGATCTCCAGGGCCACAACCTGGCGCCTTAGACCGCTAGGCGACACCCACCATGGTGCGGTCGCGACGGTGGAGTCTAGCATCACACAGCCGGGGGGTCATTCAAGTGCTCGCGGCAGGCGAAACTAGCTTCGCAGCAGGTACGGCGTCGGGTCGACCGCGCGGTCATCGAGCGTCAGCCCGAAGTCGAGCCGCCCCTGCCCGGCGCCGGCGATCTCAGCGAGCACGCCCAGCGGGTCACCGCGTCGCACGGTCTCGCCCGCCGTGCTCGTGACGCCGGTCAGTCCGCTCAGCGAGCTCTGCCAGCCGTTGCCGTGGTCGAGCGTGAGCGTGGTGCCGAGCGCGCTGGCGAAGACATCGACGATATGCCCGTCCGCCGGTGCGCGCGCCGCGGTGCCTGCGATGCCGAGGAGCTGCAGCAGCTCGCTGGTCGAGCGCTCGTCGAGCACGCGATCGACCGGAGAGATCAGCACGCCACCCGGACCAAGCCCACCAAAGACTGCAGGTTCCGATGCGGCCGGTGCGCCGATCACCACGGTCGGGTTCGTCTCGCCAACGATTGCAGCCAGGTAACCCTTCGTCTCCGCGGGCAGCGCACGCTCCCAGTCGTCCCCGTGCGCGGCGACCAGCGATTGCACGCGGCCGAGTCCGGAGTTGTAGGCGGCCAGCGCCTTGCGTGCGTCGCCCTCGAAGACCGTGAGGTAGTGCTTCATCGTGCGCGCACCGGCGATCAGCGACTGCTCCGGGTCGTTGCGCGCGACGCCGGGGTAGTACTCCGGCATCAGCTGGGCAATGCCCTCCGCACCCGCGCTGGAGTCTCGGAATCCGAACGCGACCTCCGGCGAGAACCCGGATTCCTGCTGGATCTGTCGCTCGAACAGTGCGCCGAAGCCCGGCGTCACCAGCTCGTTGCCGATCTTGCGGGAGAGCGCGCGCCACCCGAAGGGATCGGAGGCGTTCCCACCGGGGCTGTAGGGCAACAGCGCTGACAATTCCAATTCCGCCAGCGAGCGATCCGCCAGCGATCCCGTCGCCAGCGATGCGCCCGACGATGACCCGCTGCTCTGCGGCACGCCGACCGCCGGGCCGCCACTACCGCCATCGAACGGGCGACCGCTGCGGAGCAGATCGATCGTCGCGCGAACGTCGGCGACCGCCGACCGCGGCACCGTGAGATGACGCGCCAGCGTGTCCGCGAAGTTGACTGGTGGGCCCGACGCGGACGCAGGGAGACCCGGCAGCGGGACACGAGAGTCGACGGAGCGCAGGCCATCGATGCGCACAGATCCTCCGGGCTGATCGCCCTCACGATCCTAGGCAGCGGTCGCCGCGCCTCCCTATCGGGGGAATCCTGCGTCGCGGGCGTCGGACGTCCCGATGTGGGCGGGCGGTCAGATCGGTTCGCCGAGCTGGCGGTATCCGCCGGCGAAGAAGAGCAGCGGGTCGGCGTCCGGCTGCGTCAGCGCCAGCGCCCGGACCTCGCCGACGACGATCGTGTGGTCGCCGCCGTCGTATCGCTGCCACGGCCGGCAATCGATCCAGCCGAGCGTCCCATCGAGCAGCGGAGTGCCGCGCGCGCTGAGCTGGTACGGAAATCCGCTCATCGCGTCTCCCTCGTCGCCTCGCCCGGCGCTCGCGAAGAACTTCGACAGTTCACCCTGCCCGTGCGCGAGGATATTCACCGCAAATCCATCCGCGTCGTTCAGGTGCCCGTGCGCAGACGCCGACTTCTCGACGCAGACCAGCACGAGGAACGGGTCGAGCGAGACCGAGCTAACGGCGTTCGCGGTCATGCCAACCGCCGAGTCACCGTCAGTCGTCGTGACCACGGTGACACCGGTTGCGAAGCGCCCGATTACATCGCGAAATGTTCGTATATCGAAACTGGTCGAATCTGACATGGCAGGCATCCTAGCACGCGACTGCTCCCGTCATAGCGGCTCACGCTATACTCGCGCGCCAGATACGTGAGCAGCCCCAGGGAGCGCCAGATGGCAACGGTCGAAGCAAACGGCATCAAGCATCAGTACGAGTTCACAGGCGAGGGCGACCGCACGATCGTCTGGATCCACGGCATCGGCGGGTCCCTGGACTACTGGACAGACGTCCTCCCCAGCTTCCCCGGCTTCCGGCACTTCAGTTACTCGGTACGAGGCATGGGCGATTCCGAAGGTTCCGAGGGACCGGTCTCACTCGAACTCTGGGCGGCCGACCTCTCCGCGATGATGAAGGCGCTCGACATCGATAGCGCGATCGTGGCCGGCACATCGATGGGTGGTGCGATCACCCAGCGATTCGGCATCGACTACCCCGACCAGACAGAGGCGCTGTTGCTGCTTTCGACCTCGAGCCGCGTCGGCCCGCAGGCGGAGGAGCACTGGCTGAAGCAGGCGGATGGAACCGAGGCGGACGGCAAGCCGCGCCTCGCGGCCGCCCAGCGCGCCGTCGCGAAGTACAACATGGACGAGGAACTGAAAGGCATCAAAGTCCCGACGATGATCATCGTCGGCGATGCCGATCAGACCACCCCGGCCGGCGGCTCCGTAATCATCTCGCGCTGCATCGAGGACTCGGAGCTGGAGATCTACCCCGGCATCGGCCACGGTCCGCTCAAGGAAGAGCCGAAGTCGGTCGCGCGCGTCGACGCGTGGCTCGCGCAGTTCAGGTAGGCCAGCGCAGCAGATCGGGCGGTCCGTGGGCCGGGCGGCACCACTCTGCCTGCGGCGCCTCGGGTAGTCGCGCTCACGCCCGCTTGTACGAGCGACGGGTAGACTGAATGCTCTACCCCGTCCGCACACGCCGCCCGGAGGTCCCAATTGCTCTGCCCGCGCGACCAGACTGAACTGATCGAAGAACATCTGCACGGCATCGAGGTCGATCACTGCCCGAGCTGTAACGGCCGCTGGCTCGATCACCACGAACTCGACGAACTCGAGGCGACCAAGGCGGACGAGGAGGAGCGGCGCGGCATGATCCAGTACGCGCAGCGCACCTCCGAGTTGAAGTGCCCGACCTGCAGCAACGAGATGCTGGCCTTCAACTACCGCGCCTACAACCTTGAGCTCGACATGTGCGAGCAGGAGCACGGCTTCTGGCTCGACGCCGGCGAGGAAGGCGAATTGCGCGACGTGATCGACGAGCGCGTGAAGGGGCTCGAACGCTCCGCCTCTGCGGAGGAGTCGTGGGCGAACTTCCTCGACAACCTCGGGAGCAAGGGCGGCGGCGGCATGTTCAGCGGACTACGCGGCTTCTTCGGAGGTCGCCGCTAGCGCGATCGCCGGTAGGGCCGTCCCCGATACTCACGCCGCCCGTGCCGATCTACGGTTGCGATATGTCAGACCCCCGCGCGCCGACGCATGCGACGCTTGGCAGCCCCCCGAAGACACACACCGTCGATCCGGACGCGACAGTCCGCTGGGGCTGCTCGATGAAGGGCTGGAACTGCTGCGTCGATAAGGGCATCACCGTCCGCCCGTACGACATGCTGCGCCTCCGCCATGCGATCGGTCTCCCGTCACGGCAGTTGATCGAAGACGGCACAGTCACCCTCGCCTGGGATCCAGCAGACGGCAGCCTGACCGGATCACTCACGCAGAGGTCGTATCGCGCCAGCCAGGTCGCCTGTGTCTTCCTTGATGTCGTGACAAACGTCAGCGCGCGCGAGATGCGAGCGGCCGAGCAGGTCGGTGTCCTCAGCCGCCGCGGTCGTCGCGAGCGCCTCGACGACGTCGTAGATCGCCGAGCCGAGGTCGAACGGGACTCGCTCCGGTTGCCCGGTGTCGCGGTCGATGTTTGAGAGATTCGCCATCTCGTTCGTGGTCACGTTGGCCTTCACTTGCCGCGGTAGCCACAGCGCGGAATCGCCCCGGCGGGCGCACTGGCTCCCATTGAAAGTACGGCGCGCTGGAGGGCGACAGCATCGGGATTTCCCCGGCTTTGGAACCTGTGAGACCGCGCCAGATGGCCCGATCAGTAGCGACGATTCAGTAGTGGATCGCCCGGCCAACGCCACCACCGGCAGCAATCGCGTCACCGTTGATCGCCACCGATTTCGGAGATGCCAGGAAAGTGACGATACTGGCGATATCTGCGGCATCGATCAGTCGACGCACCGCGTTCCCCTCCGCCATGCGCTGCTCGATCTCCTCGGCGGGCACACCGGCTCTCTGCGCGCGGGTCGCCAGCACCTCGGGAGTGCGCTCGGTGCGCGTCAGCCCGGGGTGAACGACGGTCACGTTGATGCCACTGGGCCCAAGCTCCTCGGCGAGGTTCTTCGTCATCGCCGCCACGGCCACGTTGCGCATGCTGCCGATCGTGGAGCCGGCCTGGCGCGCCGCGAGCCCGCTGATGTTGATGATGCGGCCCCAGCCCTGCGCCTGCATGTGCGGCGCCACCTCGCGAGCACAACGCAGGTACCCCATCACCTTCACATTCATGTCGTCGAAGAAATCGTCGTCGGTGATCTCGGGCAACGACGGCACCGGGCCCTGCCCGCCCGCCTTCGCCGCGCAGTTGACGAGGATGTCGATATGGCCAAGCGCCTCTACCGCCTGCACGACCATCGCGGAGACCGTCCCCGCGTCGCCGGTGTCCGCGGTGATCGGAACGATCTGTTGCCCGCTGGCCTCGGCTAGCTCTTCCGCCGCCGCGTCCAGCGTCTCGCGAGTGCGCGCGACGATTGCGACGTTCACACCCTCTGCCGCAAGCGAGCGCGCGACCGCCTTACCGATTCCCAGGCTGCCGCCGGTGACGATGGCTGTCTTACCGTTCAGTTGGAGGTCGATGATGCAACTCCGTTCATCACCAGCGGCAGCGACGCCAATGTCCGCTTCGCTGCAGCGCGCTCGGCTGGTCTGAAGGGCTCACCGTAACGCCGGCCGCGCTCGAATGGCGACAGCACACTCTGACGCGAGCGAGTCGCCAAGTCTGACTTTCAGCTATCGAGGGCCTGCAAATGAATGAGAGCGAGACCATCGAGGACTGCCGTCGTAGACTTGCGACCAATACAGCAGCGCAGCAGGAGACTGCCGTGGGACTCAGACGGTTACTGTGGCGCCGTCGTGACGAGCAGGGCGAATCGACCGCCGAAGGAGCCGCTGAGCGGTTTGCCGACGGCGCGTCTCCGACCCCGCCAGACTCTGACGGCAGCATGGGCATGGTGATCGTGCTGCACCCGAACGGCACGCAGACGCGCACGCCCGTCGGCCGCAAACCGGTCACGCTGGGCAGCGCCGAACACATCGCCGACATCGCGATTGACGATCCGGCTCTGCGGCCGGTCCACATGCGCATCACCCCGGTTGCCGACGGCGAGTTCCGCGTCCACGGGCTTGAGCGACCACCGGTACGGCCGTTTGCCACGAACCTGGCGCAGCCCGCGGAATTCGTCCTCGCCTCGTCCGGCGACCACGTCAAACTCACCGGGGACCGCGGTGAGTACGTGATCCACTTCTTCTCATCAGAGGCGATGCAGGAGCTGGATTGGGGAACCAGTACGACCCCACCCCGCCCGATCGAATTGACCGAGGCAGCCCAGTTCTGGGCCATGCGCCTGCGCGCGCTGCGCGAAGAGCCCGACGCGTACCGCACGCTCTTCTTCGAGGTCGCGAATCTCGCCGTGGAGGCGTGGGCGGAGCGCTACGAGAAGGCGATGAATGCGGGCAGCGAACAACTATTCGTGGTTGGCCCGCCCGGTGAAATCTTCGGCGCTGCGCTGGTCACCCTCGACGAGCAGATTCCATCGCTGGCGACGATCACGCAGATGTGGGTGAACCCGGAGCAACGACGTAACGGAGCGGGCACCCTGCTGCTCGGAGCCTGCGAACAGTGGGCGCGCGCTCAGGGTCGCAGCACGATCACCCTCTCCGTCACAGAGACGTACCCGAAGGTCCGCCGGCTCTTCCAGCGCAACGGATACGTGATGACCGGGGAGACGGAGCAACTGCGTTCCGCATCACCACTGGTCTCCGAGCGCATGACGAAGGACCTCCCCGCGCCGGATCCGGCGAATCCGACAGCTCCGTAACCACGATGGAGCACCGATTCGAGCCGACGCACTACCACCGCACATTCGGCTCGCACGAGCCGGTACTGCGACTTGGCTCGGGTGACCGCCTGATCACGACAACGGTGGATGCCGCCGGGCACGACTCACACGGGAAGCAGATCACCGAACCGGGGAACCCGCAGACGGGGCCGTTCTTCATCGAGGGTGCCAAGCCCGGCGACACGCTCGCCGTCACATTCGATCGCATTGAGCCGAATCGCGATCACGGCTTCACGCGATCGTCGATCGCCGCGAACGCGGTCGACCCGGACTACGTGCCCGAGCTGCCGGAGCGCTCGCTCGTGACGTGGAACGTCGACGTGGGGAGCCGCACGGCGACGCTCGATCTGCCGGGGGCCACGCCCTCGCGGATCGAACTGCCGCTCGATCCAATGCTCGGCTGTATCGGCGTCGCGCCGGACCGCGGACAGGCGATCTCCACCGCGACCTCCGGCGCGTTCGGCGGCAACATGGACTACCGCGGATTCGTCGCGGGCGTCACCGCCTACCTGCCGGTCTTCACGTCGGGCGCGCTGCTGCACATCGGCGACGGGCACGCGGTGCAGGGCGACGGCGAAATCGTCGGCACCGGCATCGAGATCTCGATGGACGTCGAACTGACCGTCAGTGTGATCTCCGGCAAGCAGATCGGCTGGCCACGCGGCGAAAACGACGACTACATATTCACCGCCGGCAACGCGCGTCCGCTCGACCAGGCACTGCAACACGCGACGACCGAGATGCTGCGCTGGCTGATCGAGGATTACGGCCTCGATGCCGTCGGCGCGAACCACCTGATGGGTCAGGCCGTGCACTACGACATCGGCAACGTCTTCGACCCGGCGTTCACGATGGTCTGCAAGATGCCAAAGGCGCAGCTACCCGCGCCACTGGTCTAAGGGCCGCGCTCAAATACGAAATCAGTGGGGGGAGTGCGTGGGAGTCGAACCCACCCAGGACTACGACGTAGCCCCACAACGGTTTTGAAGTTCGCGTTAGCGGTATCAGGTGATGGCCGATAGTCCCGAGAAGTCCCATCCCGTATTCAACGGCGCCCTCGAGTTTCCGTCCGGGCCCTTCGCGCACCAGCCTGTGCTAGCGCGTTTGGCCCCAGCTTGGCCCCTACGCAGGAGAGGTTGCCGGAGGAGGCGCGAATGCCAAGTCTGACGAAGTCACCCTACCACGGTGTCCTCCCCTCATCGAGATTGATCTCCAGAACATCTCCGTGAGATCGTTTGGGCAAGCAGTTGCCTCGTGCACGCCGCTGAGGGTTAGTCGGTGCTCTGATGATCAGGGTTGGCAGACGAGCGATCACATCGCAGGCGATGGCGCTGCTACTGCTGATCGCGCTGCTCCCCATGCAGACCTACGTTGGGCACTGGGATGCACTCGCCTCGCTGGCGACCGCATCCGTGTCCGCCGCGTCGATCGTTGATCCCGAACACGACCACGATCACTCACAACACTGCCACGAGGGGTCGGCGGGCTGCGCTGAACAGCCGCTGCCTCCAGCTACCGGACTCGTCGCGCTGCTCGGCGGATCTCCGTCCGTGGTTCATCATGCGCCGGCCTATGCCGTGTCGCCGTCCGAGGTCGCCCTGCGACCCTTCGCCGAAAGCCCGCCGACCCCTCCCCCGCGGCTCGCCGCCTGACGATTTGATTCCACTGCACAACTGAATCGCATGAGGAGGTTTCATGCGGCGTTTCCTATTACTTCCCTTCTTGCTCCTGCTCGCGGGCTCGGCCGTCCTGGTCGCCTGCAGCGATGACGACGCTGACACCGAGGCGGCTTCCCACGAGGCGGCGACCGACGTCGGCGCCGTGCTCGCAGCGCTCAACATCCTCAACGGTGCCGGTTTCCATCACATCGATGAGGTACTGGTTCAGGAGGGCGGCGAAATCGAAGCCGGCTGGGTCGGCGCGGTCCGCAACGCGCGAACCGCTACCGCTGTCGTCGAGTGGCCGGAGAGTCTCCACGAGCTCGTTGAGGCGTTTCTGACTGAGTCGAACCATCTGCTCGATGCCCTGATCGAAGACGACCAGGCTGCGGCTGCGGAGGCTTCGACGCCGGCGCACGGCGCATTCCACTCCCTGACCGGAGCGGGATTCTCGTTCCTCGCCGAACAGGTGGGGATGGAGGGCGGCGACGATCACGATGCTGACAGCGATGATCACGACTAGTCAGTGATCGCAAGCATCATCCGGTGGCTGGCAGTGGCGACGCTCGGCGTCGCCACTGCCGCTGTCGTGCCAGCCCTCGCGACTGCACACGCCAATTACGACCGGTCGACTCCGGCCGCGGATTCTACGGTCCGGAGTGCCCCGGCACGCGTTGATGTCTGGTTCACGCAGGAGATGTTCAAACGCGAAGGTGAGAACACGCTGGAGGTCGCCGAATCCGGTGGCCAGCGCGTCGACGGCGGCGACTCGCTGCTCGACCCGGTTGACCGCACTCACCTGTCGATCGGCCTCGCCGATGCACTGCCACCAGGAACATACGCGGTTGCGTGGCGCACGCTCTCCGCGATCGACGGCGACACGGCAGACGGAACATTCACATTCACCGTCGACCCGTCCGCGATCGAGACGACGCCTAGCCCGACACCCGAAGCAGCATCCGCCGCGCCGGCCACGCCTTCCCCGGTCGCGGACGGCGATTCGTTGACGTCAGATGACGCCTCGTTCCCCTGGTGGGCGCTGCTCGCTGCCGGGGCAATCGCACTCACCACCGCCGGAAGCGCGTGGGCGATCTCCCGCCCGGATCAGCCGGAGTAGCACGAGATGCTGATCAAGGGCGGCGCGGCGGCGCTCCTCGTAGCCATCGCACTTGTCACGGCTCTGGCTGTCATGCCCATGCCAGCCCAGGCGCATGCCGTGCTTGTGCGCTCGGTACCACTCGGTCAGTCGGGTGTCCGTGCGGCTCCGGCAGCAATCGACCTCTGGTTCTCAGAGCCGCTTGAGCCGAAGTTCAGCCGCTTCGAGCTGTTCGCCGGGGACGGGAGCGAGATTCCGCTCGTCGGAATGCGCGTCGACCCCGCGGACGATACCCACCTATCGGCCTTCCCCGAGAGTCTCGTACCGGGCGTCTATACGGTCGTGTACCGGACACTTTCAACGCGGGACGGGCACGAATGGACTGGCTCGTTCGCGTTCACCGTCATGAACGCGGATGGCTCTGTCCCCTCTGGCACCGCGTTCTCGCCGGACCTCGGAGGACTCAACTCCCCGACGGAGATCGTCAGCCGATGGTTCACGTTCTTCGCGCTGTCGATCGTGGTCGGCGGGGCGGTGGTCGTCTTCATGGCCTCGCGGGTTGCGCGCGATGAGGAAGACGCGCTCCCGCTGAGTCGCGCCGTGCGCACCCTCTATCTACGGCTCTCGCTGGCCGTCATCCCGCTGCTCGTGGCAGGCACGACGTTGCTCCTGATCAGTCAGCACGAGGCGCTGGGCGGCTCGATCGTCGCGCTGGTGAACGACTCTCGATTCGGAACCTACTGGCTCTGGCGCGCGCTTGCTCTGGCCGCGTTGAGCGCGGCCGTGCTGCTCGCGCTCTTCGCCCGCTCGCGGGGGAAGAAGGAGCAGGAGTCGACCGCCACCGCTGCGCTGCCACTGATCGCGTCCGGCGCACTGCTCACGGTCACGATGCTCAGTCACGCGGCGGCGGCTCCGGGGCGCGGATGGGCGATCTCCTCTGACTTCTTGCACGTCGAACTCGCGGCTGCATGGGCTGGCGGTGTCGCGTTTCTGGCGGCCTTGTTCCTGCATCAGCGCCGTCGACTCTCGGACGACGCCGACCTGCTGATCATCCTGGTCGGACGGTTCTCGATCTTCGCTGCAGTCGCGCTCTTTGCACTGGCGATGACGGGGATCGTTCGGTCGGCCGGAGAGCTCCCGCGGCTGGAGTCGCTGTACGACACCGGTTACGGGCGCTGGTTGCTCGTGAAGCTGGCGCTGTTGCTGCCGGTCCTCGCCGTCGCGCTGGCGAATCGCGCTCAGCTCGCGCGCTGGTCGCGCGGAGATGTGAGCGACTCCCAGGTGGCCGACAGACTGCGACGATTGCTGCCGCTGGAAGCGGCGCTGGCGGCGCTGGTGCTCTTCAGCGTCGCGATCTTCGGCCAGGTGCCGACGGCTCGCGGTGCTGTCGAACCTCCGCAGGGGCCGATCATCCCTTACAACCGCGTGCTGCAGGTGGACGACCTGAGCATGCACCTTCAGGTCACCCCCGCCCGTATGGGCATGAACGAGCTGGTCGTGCACCTCTATCACGCCGATGGCAGCGATCCGGGCGACTTCGAGCAGGTGCGTCTCACGCTCGGTGCTGCCTTCAGCGGTGGTGGCGGCGACCAGCTGGACGCCGAGCCGATCGGCAACGACCTGTTCACCGTCGACGCCACATTTGCGAGCTTCTCGCGAACGTGGGCCGTGACGGTCGACGCCCGCCGGACTGGTCTCGACGACGCACGGGGCGACTTCCGAATCCCAATGGAAAGTGGAGGCGCGCTAGCGGGCGCGGAGTCGCCCTTCGGATCGCCGGCACCTCAGCTCGACATGAACTTGCTGTGGGCCATGCTCCTGCTGCCGTTCGGACTCGTCCTCGTGATCAGCCAGCGCACGACACGGGGTTCCCGAGGGAGCACGGGGCGTGTGGCGGGCGTCGCGGCGATCTTCGTTGCTGCCGCTCTCGCTATCTCGGCCGACCAGCACGGGCATGGTCTCACCACGCTCCAGAGTCCGAACCCAGGTGATCCAACTTCGATCGCTCAGGGAGCGGAGGTCTTCGCGACCAACTGCGCGAGTTGCCACGGTGAAACGGGGAAGGGCGACGGTCCCGCCGCCGCCGGGCTCTCACCGCCGCCAGCCGACCTCAAGCAGCACATCCCGCTGCACTCGGAGGGGCAGACCTTCCTCTTCGTGTCCGACGGCCTCCCAGGCTCCGCCATGCCCGCGTGGAGCGACCAGCTGACCGAGGAACAGATGTGGGACGTGGTGAACTACCTGCGCGCGGAGTTCCTTGAGACCTCGCCGTTGCTCATTCCTTAGGGTATCGAGCACCGCTGTGAGTTCTTCCCAACGGGCCCGAAGTCACAACACCCATCGCGCGCGCTGGCCAGCGTTCCGTGCGGACCAGTCAGGCTGCTGGAAGGTATTCAGGTAGTTCCATCCGGGCTGATGGAGTGTCATCCGTCGGTGGCCCGCAAGCGGCCGAGACTATCAGCGATCCGTCAGTCAACCGTCCGCATTCGGCTGCATTGCGGCTGTAGATTGTGTACTTATCCCTGCAGGTCTCCCAGCTCGTCGATTGCTGAGGAACGAGGACGACCATCCCAATTCCGCTCTTGATAGTCGTTGCTGGAAGCGTCGGTGCGCTTACGGTGCTCGTGCTCGTCGTGCCCTTGCACCTGATCAGGCGACGCTCATGGCGCACGGAGCGGCGGGATCTGGATCTGACACAGGCCCAGTTCAAGCTTGCACTCGACACGGCGTCAGTCGGCATTTCGATCAAGGATGCTCAAGGTAACCGTGTACTTCGCAACCGGGCGTACGCAGCGATGCTCGGTTACACGGAAGACGAGTTCGCCAGCCTCCCTCGGGAGAAGCAGGTTCTGCCCGAACATCGGAACCGGGTCGGGGATCGACTCAAGCAGATGGTGGCAGGGAAGGTGCCGTCAGTCGCCGGACGCAGGCGGCTCCAACATCGAGACGGTCGCACGATCGAGACCGAGTCGCAGATGGCTTCGCTGCAATTCGAAGGCGAACCCGCCGGCATGGCTATCGCGATTCGGGACGTCACCGCAGAGCTGGCTGCAGTACAAGGACAACGCGTGAGTGACGAGCAGTTCCGCGATCGTGCAGGGAGGGGGTGCCGACAACGAGATCGCGTTCAGATGCGCGCGGAACTAGTGGGAGATCTGACTGGCGCAGTTCACGATCGAGGCCGATTGGCTGTCGATTGGCTGTTTCTGCTCAGGCATGTCAGCGCCAACGACCGACATGCGTCTGCGGCGGCAGCCCACGCAGGGGCCCAATCTAGGTTCAGGTTGCCGGTGGCGGGAGTGCGTGGGAGTCGAACCCACCCAGGACTACGACGTAGCCCCACAACGGTTTTGAAGACCGCGGACACCACCGGACATCATCCACTCCCACGACAGCCTCCTAGATTCGAAACGCCCCGTCTAGCCCCGCGAGGATTGGTCCGACCTAGCTGCTTGACGGCAAATTTGACGGCAACGCGCACGTATCGAGTCAGGCTGACCGCATCCGCTTCTCCCAGATCCCACGCAGGACTGACGAGTGGACGGTTCTACGGTAAGAGGCAGTCGGTTGAGCGGTGCTTCTCACGACTCAAGCAGCACCGTGCGCTCGACACCCACTGCAAGCGGGGACCGCGGAAGGTCACTCTTCACGCTTTGATGGGCATCGTGACGATGCAGGCAGCGGCACTGGTCAGGGCTGAGCGCGGCGAGATCGAACGAGTGCGCGAGGTATCGCGAAAAGTGGCATAGCCGTGTGCTACTCTCAGACAACAAAGAACCGCCCATGGGCGGTCTTGTGTCGAGTTGCGGTGCTACCAACACCGTTATCGACTGCATCAGGAGCACACTCACGAAACTACGATGCGAGACCATCGTAGCGTCTCGTGGTGGGCTCGTCCACCTGCCCGAAACGGGAACGGAGCAGGTCTTCATGACTCAGAGATACCGATCCGACAAGTTCCGCGAGCTTGTCCTGCTCGTTGCGAAGCGTTCCGAATCCGATCCCAAATTCGGAGAGGTGGAACTGCATAAGCTGCTATACTTTTCTGACTTTCTGGCCTTCGCCAGATGGGGTGAGGCGATAACGAATGCTCGCTACCAGAAGAATCGCTATGGGCCGACGGCGCGCGTGCTCAATCACGTCGTCGAAGAGCTGGAACGGGAAGAAGCTGTGTCGGTGGGCAGCGTGGACTATCACGGCCACGCCCAGAGCCGAGTCGTGGCGAGGCGTCTGCCGAACGAGCGACGGCCAGTCGACTGATCGCGGTCGCAACGGCCCCGCGCTAGACGAGCCCCGCCGCCAGAGTCGCGATGCGGGCAGTCCGACGACTCGGTCGGGCTATACTTCGCGCGCTGCTGAAAAGGGGCCACGATGCCCGGACTGAAGGACAAGTACGCGATCGTCGGGATCGGCATGACCGAGATCTCGCGCAACTCGGGACGCACAACGCGCACGCTCGGCGTCGAGGCCCTGCGCTCGGCGATGCGAGACGCGGGGCTCGGCCCTGACGACGTCGATGGGATGCTCTCGTACCACGGCAACGACTCCACGGGGTCGCCGACGATCGCCGGTGACCTGGGCATCCGCCTCAACTTCTACATGGACTGCTCCGGCGGCGGGTCGAGCACCGAGGCGCTGATCGGAATCGCGATCGGTGTGATCGAGGCCGGCATGTGCAACACCGTCGCGATCTTCCGCGCGATGAACGGCTACACGGAGGCACGGATCGGTGGCACCGGTCGTCAGGCGCCGGTCTTCCGCGGTGGCTCGGTGACGGCGGGCATCCACGGCATGACGTCGGCCGGGCAGTCCTTCGCACCCTCCTTCATGCGCCACATGTACGAGTACGGCACGACCAGCGAGCAGGTCGCGCACGTGAAGGAGGCGCACAGCAAGCACGCATCGAACAACCCTCGCGCGTTCTACAAGGAGCGCGTGAGCGTGCAGGATGTGCTCGATTCGCGCTGGATCACGAAGCCGCTGCATCTGCTCGATTGCTGCGTTGAGACGGACAACGGTGTCGCGATCATCGTCACCAGCGCCGAGCGGGCGCGCGACCTGCGCCAGAAGCCCGCCTACATCATGGGCGTGGCCGGACGCGTGAATAAGCACCAGCCCGGTGGCTACCACTGGACGCGCGGCCCGATCTCGCGCGTCGCCGGCCACTACGCCGCGCCGATCGTCTTCGGGCAGGCCGGGATCACGCCGGACGACGTCGACATCACCGGCTCCTACGACGCGTTCACCTTCACGACGATGCTCCAGCTCGAGGCCTACGGCTTCTGCGCCGAGGGCGAGGGCGGCGACTACGTCTCCAGCGGCATCATCGAGCTCGGTGGTGCGCGGCCGAACAACACCCACGGCGGGCACCTTTGCGAGGGCTACACCCACGGCATCAGCCACGTCGTCGAGAACGTGCGCCAGCTACGTGGGCTGGCCGATGACTACTGTCCGAACTGGGCGCAGGGCGAGCACACGTATGACTACAGCGAGGGCGGCTGCCGCCAGGTGCGGGACCCTGAGATCACGATGAACCTCGGCTGGGCCAGTCCGCCGACGGGATCCGCCCTGATCATGCACAACTGAGCACCAGAACTGAGCACCATCCGATCAGCGAGGAGCACCCAATGGCTGAATATCTCGGCATAGAAGTCGCGATCGCACCGAACGACCCCGATCACCTCGGCTTCCTGGAGGCCGCAGGCGAGGGTCGCTTCGTAGTGCAGCAGTGCAGCGACTGCGAGAAGCTGCGCTACCCGCCCGGCCCCGCCTGTCCCTTCTGCCAGTCGCTCGATTCGACGTGGCAGGAGGTCTCCGGCAAGGGTGCGATCTATTCCTACGAGGTCGTGCTGCACCCGATCCATCCCGCCTACCGCGAGCGGGTGCCGTACGTGGTCGCACTGGTCGAACTCGATGAGCAGCGCGGCGTGCCAACGGCGGATGACGCGCTACGCGTGATCACCAGCCTCGTCGGCGCGGATGGCGAACCTGAGTCGGAGGAGGCGGTCGCGATCGGACTGCGCGTCGAGGTGGAGTTCGCCGACCTCGGTGATGGCCTCGCACTGCCCCGCTTCCGGCTCTCCGACGAGCAGCCTGAGCACGAGCCGTGGAGCTTCCCCGGGACGTAGCCTGCTGAGCTAGTCCGTCTGCATGTAGTCGCGCGGCGGCACCTTCGGGCGCTCGGGCGGCGGCGGCGGCGCGGCCGCCACCGGTTGTGGTGCAGCAACCGGTTCAGCGATTGGCTCGGCGGGAGGCACGTCCGAGGGCTGCGCGCCGTTCCCTGTAAGCTGCTCGGCGGGCTGTTCAACCGAAGGCGGTACGGACGGTGCCGCAGCCGTCGGAGCGGCAGGCGGCACATCGGGCGCTCCAGCGTTCGGGCCGCCATCGCTCGGACCGCCGTCGCCTGCTTCATCGGTGGCTCCCGGCACCTTGGGCTTGCGCACGAGCATCACGAGCACCGCTGCCAGGACCCACAGCGCGGAAACGCCGTAGAAGGCGCCGTCGTAGTTGCCGATCTTGTCGAAGTAGAACTGCACGACCAGCGGTCCTCCGGCACCGAAGAAGAGCGTGAACGGCATCGCCACGCTGCGCACGGAGCCGAGGTAGCGACGCCCGAAGTAGGAGCCCCAGATCATCTCCTGGATCGGGATCTGCCCGCCGAGCCCGATGCCGACCATCACGAAGCCACCCGCCAGGATCGCCGTCTGGTGCGTCTGTGCCGCACCGACGATCACCCACATTCCGGCTGCGGCGACAAGGAAGCTCAGCGCCGCCATCAGCTTGGGCGCGAAGACATCGGACAGCGAACCCCAGATTGGCTTCACCAGCGCCGCCGGGAGGGCCAGCGCAAAGGCGAGCATGAACGAGGCCGTGGTGCGGCTGAAGCCGGCGTCCGTCGTGAACGGGATCGTGGTGAAGAGCATGGTGCCGAGGCCGATGCCGGAGATGCCGAAGGCGAGCACAATCTGGTAGAGCGTCGCCGTCCTCAGCGCCTGCGAGCGCGTCAGCGAGTTGGCGAAGTCGGTGCGCGCGGCAAGCCCGGCGCTGGTCTTCATCTCCTCGTCTGTGCGACCGTCGGGATTGAGGCCGTGATCCTCGGGCGTGCTGCGCATCAGCATCGCGACCGGGTAGATCGAGACCCATGCGATCACGGCGAGGAGCTGCCACCCCGCTCGCCAGCCGTACTCGTCGACGAAGGGCGTCAGCACGAGCGGCAGCACAACGCCGGCCGTCGAGACGCCCATCGCCGCGATGCCAACGGCCATGCCTCGGCGTTGCACGAACCACTTCGAGAGTGTGACGTTGACCACGAGGTTGCCGAGCATCGCCGCGCCGACGGTGAACATGAAGCCGCGCAGCAGGATCCACTGCCAGAGCTCGTTCACGCCGCTGGTCATGAAGAGGCCCGCGCCGAGCAGGGTGATGCCGACAATCATCAGGCCGCGCGCGAAGCCGCGGTCGATCATCGAGCCGACGAAGATGCCGAAGAACGCCATGATGAAGCGCCCGACGGTCTGCGCGGTGGTGAACTCCGTGCGCGTCCAGTCGAGGTCCTCGGTCATCGGTACGAGGAAGACGCCGGCGACGTATGTCTGCGAGCCGGCGGAGATCAGCTGCGCCATGAAGGCGACGCCGATCAGCCAGTAGCCGTAGTAGATCGGCGATCGTTTCCGGGCTTCGGCTGTGTCGGCCGGGGAGGCTGTCGTGGCTGCCATTGCTTCTCTCGTGAACGTTAGACTATGCGCCGGGCGTCGATAGCGACCAGTCGGAGATGCCCTGAGCAGGTTCCGGGCGACTAGATTCGGGCGGAGCCTTGCTCCTCGGGGAACCGCTGCGTGATGTACTGTTCCGCGCGGATCGCAGCCGTCGCACCGTCCCCGGCCGCGGATACGACCTGCTTCGACGCATCGACGCGAACGTCACCGGCGGCGAACAATCCCGGCAGCTCGGTCTCCATCCAGAGGTTCACGTAGGCGTGCCCGCCAGCATCAAGCGGGACGAGCCCCGCAAGCAGGTTCGAGTTCGGCGTACTGCCGACGAAGACGAAGAGCGCTTCGGTCTCCAGTTCGCTGCGCTCGCCGCTCTTCGTGTTCTTCAGCGCCAGCGAGGTCACGGCGTCGTCGCCATTCACGCGCTCCACGACGCTGTCCCAGACCAGCTCCACCTTCGGGTCGTCGAACGCTCGCTGCTGGAGGATGCGCGAGGCCCTCAGCTCGTCGCGGCGATGGATGATGCTTACCTTCGAGACAAAACGAGTCGTGAACAACGCCTCATCGAGCGCCGCGTTGCCACCGCCAACAACGGCGACCTCGCGGTCCTTGAAGAACGCCGCGTCACAGGTCGCGCAGTAGGAGACGCCCTTACCGGTCAGCTCCTGCTCACCGGGGACACCAAGCAGGTTCGGCGTCGCCCCGGCAGTCACGATCACCGCACGCGCGCGGTAGAGCCCCGAGTCCGCCTCCACGATGTAGTACCGCCCCTCCCGCCGCAGGGCCGCGATGGACTCGTACTTCGTCTCGACGCCGAAGTTCTCCGCCTGCGTGTGCATCGCCGTCGCAAGGTCGAAGCCGTCGATCGGATCGGGGAAGCCGGGGTAGTTCTCGATCGCACCAGCCTGGGCGATCTGCCCGCCGATCATCAGGCTCTCCCAGACGACGGTGCGGCGCAGCGCTCGTGAGGCGTAGATCGCCGCGGAGAGGCCCGTCGGTCCGCCGCCGATGATGGCGACGTCGATCTCCTCGACGGCCGGTGCTGCGTCTGGTGGGGTCATGGGCGTCCTCTGTGGTCAGAACCATTGTCTCGCACCACGCAAACCTCGCTGTATCTCGCGCTACATCAAAGCGCTTGCGGTGCGGTCATGATGTAATCAGACTGCACCGCTAAGCGAAGCCCCCGCCTCCGAGAGCACTCAGAGCGCACGGAGACGCGGGTCACTCGACGGAGGATGCTCAGATGACGCAGTCCAGCGTCGAGCAAGTCAGCGACGACGATCGCTCCCAGGCGTCCGTCAAGTCGATGACGAAGATGTGGAAGTACGTCGAGGCGTTCGCGAACAAGAGCGGCTCCTACCTGCACCCCCAGCGCGAGATCACCGAGTTCCTCGTGATCGGACTCGCCAAGCACGTCGATGACCTCGGCCGGCCGCTCTGCCCGTGCAACTTCTACGAGGACAAGCAGGCTGCGGTCGATGAGAAGACCTGGATCTGCGCCTGCGAGGAAATGCAGCGCTACAAATACTGCCATTGACTGCTCTTCGTAAATTCGGAAGGTCTTCCGATTACCGAGCATTTGCCAGAAGGACACGAAGGCCGAGAGATCTACGGCATCGTGACTGATCCGCACCCTGACAAGGGTCGCATGCTGGCACGCCTGGAAGAGAAGCAGGGCCGCACAATCAACAAGGGCGTGCGCGCCGACCAGACCACCGCTGACGACTGACGCACGCTACACCGCAGGGTGATCAAAGAGGCGGGTCGCTTGAGCGACCCGCCTCTTCTCTATTCTTGAGACGCCTGCCGCGATCGGCAGGCCTTCAACGTCAGTGTCTGTGCATCAAGTGCCTCAGGTGAGGATCCTAGAGAGCATCGTCCAATCGCTTCGCCAGGTCGCTCTTCGGCCGGAAGCCGACGATCTGCGAGACCGGCTCGCCGCCCTTGAAGACCAGCAGCGTCGGGATCGAACGGATGCGGTACTTGCCAGCGATCTGCGGGTTCTCGTCCGTGTTCAACTTCACGAACTTCACCTTGCCGTCGTACTCGTCCGATAGCTCTTCAACGATCGGCGCTACCATGCGGCACGGACCACACCAGGGGGCCCAGAAGTCCACGAGCACCGGGGCGTCGTTCGTGATGACATCGCTCTCAAATGTTGCGTCAGTAGTGTCAGTTGGGGCACTCATGCCGTTTCCTCTTCCGCTGCTGCTGTCTAGACAACTTCTATCGTTGACTATCGTCGCTCCGACGATATCGGGATAGCGGTTGACAGCGTTCTCTTGGATTCGCTAGTATCTTTGCATACCCCCATGGGGTATGTCAACCGACCCCGTAACAGCCTCCAAGTGGCTGTGTTCAGGCTTCGAGGATGCACCATGACACAACAGCCCGGTCCAGAGCAATTGCGTGCGCGTCTGAGCCGCATCGAAGGTCAGATCCGCGGCATCGCGAAGATGCTGGAGGAGGATCGCGCCTGCGAGGACGTGGTGACCCAGTTGATGGCGATCCGCTCAGGCATCGACAACGTCGGCGGGTTGATCCTCGACACCCACCTCCTCAATTGCATCAGCGAAGACTCAGGAAGCCCCGAGGAGCAGGTCACGGCGCTGCGCGAGTCGATGAAGCTCTGGTGGCGATTCGCTCCCGCGTCCGGCGGCTCGGGCGTCGACGAGCACGCGGCCAGCGAGGTCAGCTAGGTCGCCAGTCCCTCGGACGCTGCATCTTCCGGAGCAACGACGGCAGCCATCGCCTCGATCGCGCCGTGCTCAGCACCCTCGGCGGCAGTGCGGATCGCGTTTTCCACGGCGATAGAGTCGCTGCGGCCATGCCCGATCAGCACCAGGCCATTGACCCCGATCAGCGGCACCCCGCCGTACTGCCGGTAATCGAAGCGCTGACGCAGCGCACGCAGCGACGGCATCAGTAACAGCCCACCGGCCCGCGCCCGCAGTGAGTCGCGCGTCGAATCGCGCACGCCGCCGAGGATCGTGGCGACCCCGCCCTCGATCAGCTTCAGTGCCACGTTGCCCGTAAAGCCATCCGTCACGATCACGGTGGTGTCCGTCGCGAGCACGTCGCTGCCCTCGACGTTGCCGACGAAGTCGAGCGATGACTCCGTCAACTTCTCGTGGACCTCGATCTCACGTGGTGACCCTTTAGAGGGCTCTGCGCCAATATTCAGCAGCCCCACCGTCGGATGCTCGATGCCCATGACGACGCGCATGTACTCAGTGCCGAGCGCCGCCCACTGCACGAGGTGCGTCGCCCGTGACTCCGCGTTCGCACCGATGTCGACAACCAGCGTCGGCTCGCCGGTCGGCGAGGGGATCAGCGCGGCAAGCGCCGGTCGCTCAACGCCGGGCAGCTTGCCGAGCACGATCAGCGAGAGCGCCAGCACAGCACCGGTGTTGCCCATCGAGACGAAGGCCGCTGCCTCCCCGCGCTTGAGCAGATCGAGCCCCACGAACATCGACGAGCCGGTGCGACGGCGCATCTCGAGTGATGGCGTCTCGGCCATCCCGATCGCGTCCGGAGCGTGGACGATGCGCAGCGCTGATGGCACGTCCTTGTGGCGCGCCAGTTCAACCGTGAGCCGCGTCTGGTCACCGACCAGTGCAACCTCCAGGCCACCCTCGGCGGCGCGGATCGCGCCATCGATCGTGGCCTGTGGCGCGAAGTCGCCGCCGAAGGCGTCCACCGCGACGACGGTCACGACGCGGGCTCCAGAATCGCAACGATGCGCTCGTCGCCGTCGTCGACAGGGCCAAGGTCGTAGTCGCCGTACCACCCGCTGACGCTGAGACCGGCGAGTCGGGCCGCCAGTTCGAGTTCACCGGCGGAGATCACGCGCAGCACGAACTGCTCGCTAAAACGCTGCATCGGACCCTCGGCTGGCTGCACATCGAAGTGCCACGTGACGTGCTTGAGCTGCATCGACGGCTCGGGCTCGACGGAGACCAGCTTCGTCACCGACTCGCCGTCGGCCTCGCGGGTCCAGTGCTCGATCAACGGTTGCGGGCCGGGCGTGAGGTCATCGGGGTATGGCGCCTCGATGTCGATGACCGCGATGCCGTCGGGCTCGAGTTGCTCCGCAACGGTCGTCAGCGCGGCGACAAGATCGTCGATACTCTCCATGTGCTGTAGTCCGCCGAGCGGGATCAGTACCGTGCCGAAGCGCTGGCCGAGGTCGAGCTGGCGCATGTCGTCGTTGAGCAGCGTCAGCGATGCCACGCCCTCCGCCGCTGCCCGTTCCCGCGCGCGTGTCAGCATCGCTTCGCTAACGTCGACGCCGGTGACGTCGAGGCCCGCCTGCGCCAGCGGCACGGCGACGCGGCCCGTGCCGCAACCGAGTTCGAGCACGGGCGCAGCGCGCTCAACCGCGAGGCTGCGGTACATCGCGATGTCATCGTCGTAGCCCTCCAGATCGAGATCGTAGAAGGCGGCGACGACGGAGAATTGATCAGATGATTGAACATCCATAATTCGATGCTATGGAGGTACCAGCGGTCGGTCAACGCCGCGACCGGGTCCAGCCGTCAGACGTTGCGTCAGACCCACGTTGACATCGTCCGGAGCCCCGCAGAGCATTCGCGCATGCAACCACCGACCGATCACGAAGAGCGCTGGCGCGAGTTGATTCGCGGCATCCCCGACTTCCCCCAACCCGGCATCCTCTTTCGCGATATCACGCCGCTGCTTCACGACTCCGACGCCCTGCGCACCGCCAACGACGCGATGGCCGAGAGCGCCCGCGAGATGGGCGCGACCGTGATCGCAGGCATCGAGGCCCGTGGATTCATCTTCGGCGTACCCGTGGCCGAGCGGCTCGGCCTCCCCTTCGTTCCGGTACGCAAGCCGGGGAAGCTGCCGGGCGACCTCGAATCTGTGACGTACGACCTCGAGTACGGTCAGGACAGCCTCGAATTGCACCGTGATCCCGCAGTCGACGGCCACCGCGTCGTGGTCGTCGATGACCTCCTCGCGACAGGCGGCACGGCCGAAGCTACCGCGAAGCTGGTGCGCGCCGTCGGCGGTGAGCCGGCGGGGTTCGCGTTTCTCGTCGAATTGAGCGACCTCGGCGGGCGTGAGCGACTCGAGGATGTCGCGGTCTCATCGCTCGTTCAGTATTAGCCTGAGCCTGAGTGCCGTCAGGGTGGTCGCGCCCGTCGCGGACGGCCTACCATTGTTGGAAGCACATTCGATCGCGAGTACGTTCGCTCAGAGACGCGAATTGGCGGCAGTTCCGTGACCACCAACGCATTACCGACGGTCACCCCATACGAGCCGGTGAGCTGGGTTGCCGGCGGACTGCGCCTGCTCGACCAGACGCTGCTCCCCCATGCGATCGAATACCGCGAGATCGACTCGCTCGAGTCCGCCGTCGAAGCGATCGTGGCAATGCGCGTGCGCGGCGCGCCGGCGATCGGGATCGCAGCCGCATACGCACTCGCGCAGGCGATCCGCGACGACGGTGCCGAGGCCGCACCGGCCGCCGCCGCCGACCTTGCGAACGCCCGCCCAACAGCCGTCAACCTGCGCTGGGCCATCGACCGCGTGATGCACCGCATCGAGGGTGCCGGCGATGCCGCCGAGGCGGCGCTCGGCGAAGCGCGGGCGATCCACGAGCAGCAGCGAGCAGCAGACGAGTTGATGGCCGGGTACGGCGCATCGTTGCTCGGCGGCGCGTCGACGGTGCTCACGCACTGCAACACCGGCCCGCTGGCGACCGGCGGCGGGGGCACGGCGCTGGGCGTGGCGATCGAGGCACACCGCCGCGGGCTGGTCGAGGACGTGCTGGTGGACGAGACACGACCGCGTCTGCAGGGTGCGCGCCTCACCACCTGGGAGCTTGAGCAGCACAGCGTCCCGCATCGACTGATCACCGACTCATCAGCAGCGATCCACATGGCCGCTGGGCGCGTCAGTGCCGTGCTCACCGGCGCGGATCGCATCGCCGCCAACGGCGACACCGCGAACAAGGTGGGGACGTACGCGCTGGCGATCGTCGCGAAGCATCACGACGTGCCGTTCTACGTAGTCGCACCGATCAGCACGATCGATGCCAACTCACCCGATGGTCGCGCGATCCCGATCGAGGAACGCGACGCATCGGAGGTGACGACGATCGGCGGCGAGACTCTCGTCCCGGACGCTACCCGCGCGGCGAACCCGGCCTTCGACGTCACTCCGGCGTCGCTGATCACGGCGATCGTGACGGAACTGGGGGTGCTGAGCCCCGCGTACAAGCGATCGATCGAGGATGCCCTCGAACTCGCGGGTTCGGGCGTCGGAACCTAGATGTCGCTGCGTCGAGTCTCCAGCGGACGCGTCGAGTCGAGCGGGTTCTGGATCTTCGCGACCCATCGCTTCTTCACCACGAAACGAGAGCACTTCACGCTGAGCAACGGCGAGTTCCGCGGCGCTCGCAAGGAACTCGATGAGCGCGGGGTCACGCACATCGGTCGCGACGGCGACCGCGACCTCTGGTGGACGAACCAGGGGCTGTTCTGGGCGGACGACGATCTGGACGCGGACGATATCGAGTTGCTCGTCTGGGACCGCTCACGACGCCAGGACAGCCGGCTCGAACGGCTGCGCAAGATTCGCGCGCAGGAGCAGGACGCGCAGCACGGGCGGCGCGAGCGCATTCCCGAGGAGGTGCGTGCCTTCGCGTGGGAGCGTGATGACGGTCGCTGCACGAACTGCGGCGCTGAAGCCGACCTGCAGTTCGACCACATCATCCCGGTCGCCCGTGGCGGCGGGAACGCCACCGCCAACATCCAGATCCTCTGCGGCGACTGCAACCGCCTGAAGAGCGACTCCATTGCCTGACGCGGGCGCGGAGATCGGCGTGATCGGTGGCTCCGGCTTCTACGCCATGTCTGAGCTGACCGACAGCGAGGTCGTTGAACTCTCGACGCCGTTCGGCGCGCCCAGCTCGCCGATCACGATCGGAACGCTGCACGGGCGTCGTGTCGCCTTCCTCGCGCGCCACGGCGAGGGGCACACCACGCTGCCGCAGGAACTCCCGGCCCGCGCGAACATCTACGCACTGAAGTCGCTGGGCGTGGAGCGGGTCTTCTCGATCTCCGCCGTCGGCTCGCTGCAGGAGGAGTTGGAGCCGCTGCACGCGGTGATTCCGGATCAGTTGATCGACCGCACGCGGGGTCGTGCGTCAACGTTCTTCGGCGACGGGATGGTCGCTCACATCGGATTTGCCGACCCCTTCTGCCCGCAACTCGCGGCGGGACTGCTGCGCACGGGCGACGCCTCCGAGGTGACGACCCACAGCGGCGGCACTCTGGTCGTGATGGACGGTCCGGCGTTCTCCACGCGCGCCGAGTCGGAGCTGTACCGCTCGTGGGGAGCATCGATCATCGGCATGACCGCGATACCGGAGGCGAAGCTCGCCCGCGAAGCGGAACTCTGCTACGCCGCGATCTGCTTCGTCACCGACTACGACGTCTGGCACGAGCAGGAAGCCGACGTGACGGCCGACCTGGTGATCGCCAACCTGATGCAGAACGTGGAACATGGCCGCGCGATCGTCAGCGCGACGGTGGCCGGCCTGGGTGACGATCGCGACTGCGACTGCGGAGAGGCGCTCGCCAGCGCCCTTGTCACCGCGCCCGACCTCGTACCGGCCGCGACACGTGAGCGGCTCGACCTGCTGCTGCGGCGGCACTGGGGCGGGACGCCGTGACCGACACCGTCTTCGACCCTACGCGGGACCAGCTGCCGCGCTTCGCGATCCGCCGGACGCGCGACAAGCGCGCCCTCGACGCTGCGCTGGGCGAGGACCGGGCGTATGCCGCTTACGCGCTGGGGCACCTGGAGGATGAACTCTTCCACCACTCGACGTTCTGGATCGCGGAGGGTCCCTCCGGAAGCGGCATCGTGCTGCACTCCCGGGCGATGGGGCAGACGCTGTTCGTCGGCGGTGACCCCGCGGCCGTCGACGCGATCCTCTCCCTGCACCCCGGGCCACGGTTCACCTACCTGACGACGTCGTCGCCCGACCACGAGGAGGTGATCCGCCGCAGCCACACGCTGGCCGATGGCCTGCACATGACGCGCATGTCCGTAACCGGCGTGTCGTTCGCGGCCATGCAGGGCTCCGTGCGGCGGCTGAGCGGGCCCGACGTGCGTGAGTTGAACTCGCTGTACGCGTTGGAAGGGGCGGGCTACTACTCGGCGGCGCACATCGAGCGGGGTGTCTACTTCGGAGCCTACCGCGATGGGCGCATGGTCGCGGCCGCTGGGACGCACATCGTCGCTCCTAACGTCGGCGTCGCCGTCGTCGGCAACGTCTTCACAGATCCGGGATACCGCGGGCAGCGGCTGGCGACGCTGGTCACCTCCCACGTCACTGACGATCTGCTGAATCGAGGGTGCTCACTGGTGGCGCTCACCGTCGATCCCACCAACACTCCAGCAGTACGTGCGTACGCCCGTCTCGGCTACGAACGCGGCTCTACCGTGATCGAAGCGCGGGCGCGCAGACGCGATTTCCTCGGTGTGGGGGCGTGGTTCCGTCGCAGGACGGCGCGTCGTGGCACGCACCGGGGCGAAGCACAGGAACGAGCAACCGGCAGGCCCCCGCAGACCGCCCCGGATCACAGCCAGAACGACGAGGAGTCGCACAAATGACATCAGACGACGGCGGCAACGCCAGCGGACACATCGCCGACCCCTCGCTCGCGGAAGCGGGCCAGAAGCGCATCGAGTGGGCGGCGCGGGAGATGCCCGTGATCGCGCAGATCCGCGAACGCTTCGCCGCCGAGCGCCCACTGGAGGGCATCCGCATCGCGGCCTGCATGCACGTGACGAGTGAGACCGCCAACCTCGTAATCGCGCTGCGCGACGGTGGTGCGGACACCCGTCTCGCCGCCTCGAACCCACTCTCGACGCAGGACGATGTCGCCGCGGCGCTCGTGCTCGAACACGGCATCCCGACCTACGCAATCAAGGGTGAGGAGGTCGCGACCTACCAGCAGCACCTGAGGACATCGATCGAGCACGGCCCGCAGATCACGATGGACGACGGCGCCGACCTCGTCGCGCTGCTGCACTCGGAACGCCGCGACCTGCTCGATGGCGTCGTCGCGGGCACCGAGGAGACGACCGCCGGGCTGACCCGCGAGCGTGCGCTGGCGGCGGAGGGTGGCCTCGGCTATCCGATCATCGCGGTGAACGACGCCAACACGAAGCACTTCTTCGACAATCGCTACGGCACCGGCCAGTCCACGCTGGACGGCATCATCCGGGCCACCAACATCCTGATCGCGGGCAAGACCGTCGTCGTCGTCGGCTACGGATGGGTCGGTCGCGGCATCGCGGCCCGCGCGCAGGGCCACGGCGCGAACGTGATCGTGACGGAGGTGAAGCCGCTGCCGGCGCTGGAGGCCGTGATGGACGGCTTCCGCGTGATGCCGATCGTCGATGCAGCGCGCGAGGGCGATATCTTCGTCACCGCGACGGGCAACAAGAACGTGATCGATGCCGAGGCCTTCGCGGTCATGAAGTCCGGCGCGATGATGGCGAACTCCGGCCACTTCGACTCTGAGATCAATCTTCCCGCGCTGGAGTCCGAGACCGAGGCGCGACGCGGCCTGCGTCCCTTCGTCGAGGAGTACACGCAGCACGACGGTCGCAAGCTGATCGTGCTCGCGGAGGGCCGTCTCGTGAACCTGGGAGCTGCTGAGGGCCACCCCGCGTCCGTGATGGACATGTCATTCGCCAACCAGGCGCTCAGCGTCGAGTATCTGGTCAACGAGTACGCTTCGATGGAGAATCAGGTGTACGACGTTCCGCGTGACATTGACGATGAGATCGCCCGCCTCAAGCTGGCAGCGATGAAGGTCGACATCGACACGCTGACCGACGAACAAGAGCAGTACCTCAATTCCTGGGAGATCGGCTAGCACCGGTCCTCGCAGGCGACCGACTCAGCCAACCCAGTCAGCCGACGATGGAGACCGCATGACCACCACGTTCACCAGTTCGCCATCGCTGCTTCTGACCAGCGAGTCGGTCACCGAGGGTCACCCCGACAAGATGTGCGACCAGATCTCGGATGCGGTGCTCGACGCGCTGCTCACCCGCGACCCGGACGCCCACGTCGCATGTGAGGTGGCGACGACGACCGGTACGGTCTGGGTCTTCGGCGAGATCTCAACCAGCTCCGAGTACGTCGACATCGAGGCGATCGTGCGCGAGACGGTGCGCAAGATCGGGTACACCGGCTCGGACATCGGCTTCGACGCCGAGACGTGTGGCGTGATGACCTCGATCACCGAGCAGTCGCCCGACATCGCCCAGGGCGTGAACCAAGCGCTTGAGGCGCGCGAAGCGGTCGGCGAGGTCGATGACTACGACCTGGGCGGTGCCGGAGACCAGGGCATGATGATCGGCTTCGCCTGCGCGGAGACCGACGAGTACATGCCGCTCACGATCTCGCTGGCGCACCGGCTGACACGTCGCCTCACGGAGGTTCGCAAGAGTGGCGAACTCGATTACCTGCGCCCCGACGGCAAGTCGCAGGTCACCGCCGAGTACGCGTACGGCGTCCCGCGCAGACTCGACACGATCGTGATCTCGACGCAGCACTCGCCCGATGTCAGCGAGGAACAGCTCCGCGACGACATCGAACGGCACGTGATCACGCCCATCTGCCCGCCGGAGCTGATGCAGGACACGCGCATCCTCGTGAACCCGACCGGGCGCTTCGTCACCGGCGGCCCGATGGGCGATGCCGGACTGACCGGGCGCAAGATCATCGTCGACACGTATGGCGGGATCGCCCGCCACGGCGGCGGCGCGTTCAGTGGCAAGGACCCGTCGAAGGTGGACCGCTCAGGTGCCTACGCGGCGCGTCACGTAGCCAAGAACATCGTTGCGGCGGGGCTGGCTGAACGCTGCGAGATCCAGGTCTCGTACGCGATCGGCGTCGCTCACCCCACCTCGATCGCCTTCGAGACGTTCGGCACGGCAAGCATCGACGAGGACTCGCTGCGGCAGCTGATCGACGAGCACTTTGACCTGCGGCCGGCCGCGATCATCGACCGCTTCGAGTTGAAGCGGCCGATCTACGAGCAGACCGCCGCCTACGGTCACTTCGGCCGTACCGACATCGACCTCCCGTGGGAGGCGCTTGATGTTGTTGCCGCGTTGCGGCAGGGAGCCGGGCTGCCCGCAGCCTGAACCCGGGGCCACGGCGGCGGGGTATACGCGAGTTCGCCACACCCGTACGATCCCGCCGTGAAAGCAATCATTCTGATCGGGGGCGAAGGCAGGCGGCTACAGCCGCTGAGCGCACGCACGCCCAAGCAACTCGTCCCGATCCTGAATCACCCGCTTCTTGAGTACCTCCTGCTCCACCTGCGCGGTCATGGCGTTGAACACGTCACCCTGGCGACGACACCTGCGCCCGGTGCTGAGGCGATTCGCACGATGTTCGGTAACGGGGCCGCACTCGGCCTCGACATCGAGTACGCGTATGAGGAGAGCCCGCTCGGATCCGGCGGCGCGATCGCCAGCGTCGCCGCTGGCTGGGACGAACCGTTCCTCGTTGCAAACGGTGACATCGTCACCGATGTCGATATCACGGCGATGATCGAGAATCACCACGCCAACCGTGCCGAGCTCTCAGTCTTCGTGAAGGCGGTCGACGACCCCTCACGATTCGGCGTCACGGTGCTCGGAGCGAACGATAAGATCGTCCACTTCGTCGAGAAGCCGCAGGGAGGGGCCCCCTCCAATCTGGTGAACGGTGGCGCCTGGATCTTCCAGCCCTCGCTGCTGGAGGAGATGGATGCGACTCAGCACAACATGGTTGAGCGCGAACTCTTCCCGCATCTCGCCGCCGCCGACCGAGGGATCTTCGGCTTCCAGAACGATTGTTACTGGATAGACGTCGGCACACCCGAGAGCTACCTGAAGACCAACCTCGACCTGCTGTTGGGCGCAGCCCCGACACTGCTCCCTGATGATTGGCCCGTCGACGGCCCCAACGCCGGCGTGAGCGCCGCGGGTGCGGCACTGTCCGCAGACGCATCGATCGATGCCCCCGCGCTGATCGGCGCTGGCAGCAAGGTGCACAACGGAGCCCGCCTCGCCGGCCCCATCTCACTGGGCGTGAACTGCATCGTGCAGACGAACGCAAGCGTCGGTGGCAGCGTGCTCTGGGATGGCGTCACGATCGACGAAGGCGCGACCGTCCGCGATTCTATCCTCGCGTCCGGCGTCACCGTCGGTGCCGGTGCCACCATCGACGGTGCCGTGATCGCGCAGGGCGCGACGGTTGCCGAGGGCGCCACGGTCCCCGCCGGGACAGCAATCGATGTCGACACGCGCTACTCCTTGATCGCCGCGACGCCATGACCGAGATCCGCTTCGGCACGGACGGTTGGCGGGGCGTGATCGCGGACGACTTTACGTTCGACAACCTCCGCGTCGTCGCGCAGGCGACCGCCGAGCATCTGATCACAACGGGAGAGGCTTCGAGCGGCATCGTCGTCGGCTACGACACGCGATTCCTCTCCGTCGCCTTCAGCCGTGCGGTCGCCGAGGTGCTGGCCGCCAACGACATCCCCGTCTATCTGACATCGTCGTTCGTTCCCACACCGGTGCTCTCGCACGCCGTGCTGCAACGCGAGGCGGCGCTGGGCGTGATGATCACCGCCAGCCATAACCCCGCGCGCTGGAACGGCTTCAAGATCAAACTCTCCACCGGCGCCCCCGCCACCGAAGATCTGACCGCCAAGATCGAGCAGCTCGTCCCCTCCGTGATCGCGGAGAGCCGCGTGCGGCAGGTGGACCTCGGCGAGGCCGAGCAGCGAGGCGCGATCGAGCGCTTCGACCCTGCTCCCGACTACCTGAACGCGATCCGCGCCTTCGTCGACATCGACGCGATTCGCAACGCCGGCCACAGCGTGCTCGTCGACTCGATGTATGGCGCGGCGGCGGGTTGGACCGCGAGCGCGCTGGCGGAGGGGTCGACGCGCGTGCGTGAGCTACATGGCGAACGCAACCCATCGTTCCCCGGCCTGCGCGCACCGGAGCCGATCGCGTCGAACCTCGGGGAGTTCCTCGCACTCCTCGCGCAGGACGAATTCGCGATCGGACTGGCGACCGACGGCGACGGCGACCGCTTCGGCCTCGGCGACGAGTACGGGCGCTTCGTGACGCAGCTTCAGACGTTCGCGCTGCTGACCTACCACCTGCTGGAAGTTCGTGGCGAACGAGGCGCGATCGTCCGCTCCAACAATACGACGCGGATGGTCGACCGGCTGGGCGAGATCTATGACTGCCCGGTGATCGAGACCCCGGTCGGCTTCAAGCACTTGAGCGCGAAGATGACGGAGAGCGACGCGCTGATCGCCGGTGAAGAGTCGTCTGGATTCGGATTCCGCGGGCACGTCCCGGAACGGGATGGGGTGCTATCCGGGCTCTACATGCTTGACTGCCTCACCCAGACGAAACAGAGCCCGTCAGAGCTGATGGCCGCAGTGCAGGAGCTCGTCGGAACTCACGAATACGCCCGCGTGGACATCACGATGCGTCCCGAGGAACGGGACGAGGTTCGACAGCGTGTCGCCGATGCGGATCCGACCGAGGTCGCGGGCCTGAAGGTACTCTCGCGCGATGAGTTCGACGGCTTCCGCTTCAACCTCGAAGACGGCTGGTGGCTGCTGCTGCGATTCAGCGGCACCGAGCCGCTGCTGCGTATCTACGCCGAGATGCCGTCAGTCGAACAGGTGCGCGAGGCGATGGAGGCGGGCCAGACGCTCGCCGGCGTCTCGCTCTAGGGCGTCAAGCGCTTCGTGTACTGCCCGGCGCCTAGCGCTTCGTGTACTGCGGAGCCTTGCGGGCGCGCTTGAGGCCCGGCTTCTTGCGTTCCTTCACCCGCGCGTCGCGCGTGAGCAGACCCTCACCACGCAGGGGGCGACGATAGGCCTCGTCAGCGACGACCAGCGCACGAGCGATGCCGAACCTGATCGCGCCGGCCCAACCCTCGACGCCACCGCCCTTGACGACGACCTGTGCGTTGAAGCGGCTCGCAGTATCGGTGACGACGAACGGGCGCATCATGTCCTGTCGCGATGAGGCGCGAACGATCACGTCTTCCACCGGCTTGCCGTTGATCACGACGGTGCCGTTACCGGGGTAGAGCCGCACGCGGGCGACGGATGACTTCCTGCGGCCAAGGCCGTAGTAGTAGTGCTCCTGTGTCATCGGCTACTCATCCCCCGTACCGGTCGCGGCGCGATGCTCTTCGATCGCGGCAACGACGTCGCCTTTGTTCCATCCGGACTGTATCTCAATACCGACGCGCGTCGCTTCTTCATCGAGCTCCGAGCGCAGCCATCGCGAAAGGGCACCGGTACGCACCGGTGTGTCTGAAGCTGCGGCGGCGGCTGGTGCCTCGGCGGCAGCGCTCTCGGTGGCAGGCGCCTCGACTGCGGGGGCCTCAGCCACCGCTGTCTCGGCCGCCTCCGCCTTCGCGGTGGCGGCCACTGCGACCGCTTCCCGCTCGTCCTGCGCCGCACGCTTGCGCGCGCGCTCGCCGGTTCCGGCGAGCAACTGCGCCTCGTGCGGGTGCTCTGCGCCCGCGTAGACCTTGAGGTGACGGAAGAGCTCACGGCCGCGCGAGTTGTGCGGGAGCATGCCCTTGATCGCCGTTTCGATCACACGTCGGGAGTCGCGATCCATCTGTTCCTGGTACGACCGCTCGCGCAGGCCGCCGGGGTAGCCGGAGTGGCGGTAGTAGACCTTCTGCTCGGCCTTCTTGCCGGTCAACCGGATCTCGTCCGCGTTGACGATCACCACATAATCGCCCATCGCGAGGTGCGGCTCGTAGTCGGGCTTGTGCTTGCCGAGCAGCAGGTGCGCGGCCTCCGACGCGAGCCGGCCGAGTGGTCGCTCGCGGGCATCGAGCACGTGCCACTTCGGGTTGATCTGCGCCTGCTTCAGGCGGTAGGTCTTCGTGCTCATTCGGTCTCGCTCCGCGACTCGTTCGCGCAATCCCACGCGACAGCTTCTGATTCGTATCGCACTGCGGCCAACGTCAGCCCCTGAGGCGGGGCGGTCGGCCCGGCGGTGCCGGGTGGTCCATCAATCAATTCGGCGAAATCGTCAACGCTGATCTTGCCGGCGCCAACGCGCTCCAGCGCCCCCACGGTGCGTCGCACCTGGTGGGGCAGGAAACCGCTCGCTTCCATTGTCACCGCCATGCGGCGAGGCGTACAGCGCCGCACCTCGACACGGTGCATCGTGCGGATCGTCGGGTAGTCATCGGGGACGGGCCCCGCGAATGCAGTCCAGTCGCGGTCGTCGGTCGGCAGCGTCGCGACGGCGTCTGCCATCGCGCGCGCGTCGAGCTGCTCGCGAACCTGCCACGCACGATGCCGTCGCAGCGGGGAGCGGTCTGCAGCGTCGTCGATCTCATAGCGGTACGCCCGCGAACAGGCGTCGCGCCGAGGATTGAAGTCCGGTGCGACCTCTGCTGCCGCACGTACGGCGACGTCGGCCGGTAGGAAGTGGTTGAGCGCATCGCGGAACGTCGAGGGCGGATGCGCCGTCGATGTATTCAATGCGACCACCTGCCCGCGCGCGTGGACGCCGGCATCGGTACGCCCCGCGAAGGTGACGCGTTGCCGCTCAGCGGTGAACTCCACGAGCGCGGCCTCCAGCACGTCCTGCACGGTGCGCTGATCCGCCTGCGCCTGTGAGCCAGCGAACTCCGTACCGTCGTATTCGACGAGGAGCGCGATCCGGCGGAAGGCACTGTCATGGCGGGGAGTGTCGGCAGGCGAGGTCATGATGGCGCTCAGACGAGCTCGAGCCGGGCCATTCGTGACGCGTCACCCTTGCGCTGTACCAGCTTCACAACGCGGGTGTAGCCACCCGGTCGGTCGCTGTAGCGAGGGGCGAGTTCGTCAAAGAGCTTCTCCACGACATCTGGGTCGTAGACGAACGCCAGCGCCTGCCGGCGCGCGTGCAGCGTGCCCCGCTTGCCCAGCGTGATCATCCGCTCCACGAACTTGCGCGATTCCTTGGCGCGTGCCTCGGTGGTCATCACACCGCCGTGATCCAGCACCGCAGTCGTGATGTTGCGGAACATCGACCGCCGCTGGGCCGTCGACATGTGGAACTTGCGACCTGACTTTCGATGACGCATTAGCTCTCGTCCTGCACTAGCTCCGACGGGTCTTCGCCGGCTTCCTTCAGGGCCTCGATCAGCGCCTGGCCGAGGGCACTGACGCTTTCGCCATTGCCACCATCGTCGGCTTCAGTTGCGGCCTCGGGGGCAGCATCTGCCGTCGCCGTCGCGGCGGGCTCGCCGGCAGCGACGCCAGCAGGGACCCCGCTCCGACGTGAGTCGATGCGCGGCGCCGTGAAGCCTTCTTCCACCAGCCGGTCGCGGAGTTCCTCGTAGGACTTCTCACCGAAGTTACGAAGTGCCAGCAGCTCTTCCTCGGACTTCTCAAGTACCAGCCCGACCGTGGTCAGGCCCGAGCGCTTGAGGCAGTTGTAAGCACGAACGGAGAGGTTCAGCGTCTCGATCGGCATGTCGTGACCGTCGGCCGGCTGCTGGACGAGAGAGGCCGGAGCCTCCTCGACGACCGGCACGTCCGGACGGCCAAGGCGGAAGAACGGCGTCAACTGCTCGCGAAGCACTTCGGCGGCCATCGACGTCGCCGCCTCGCCATCGATCGTGCCATCCGTCCAGATCTCAAGCTCGAGACGGTCGAAGTCGGTGTCCTGGCCAACACGGGTCTTGGAAACCTTGTAGTTGACGCGGCGCACGGGCGTGAAGACCGCATCAACCGGGATCACACCGATCGGCAGACCCTCGCTGACCGTCGCCGGCAGATAGCCACGACCCGACTCGACGTTGATGTCGACGACGAGCGAGCCGTCCTTGTGGTCGAGCAGTGCGAGCGGCTGGTCGCCGTTCACGATCTCGTAGTCCGCCGTCGCCTGAATCTGTCCCGCGGTCACCTCACCGGCGCCGGAGGCCTCCAGGTTGAGTCGCGCGGGGCGGTCGGAGAAGGCGCGCAGGCGCACCTCCTTCAGGTTCAGCAGGAACTCAGTGACGTCCTGTTGCATGTGCTCGAGAGTCGAAAACTCGTGGTCGACGCCTTCGATGCGCACCGAGGTGATCGCGGCGCCCGGCAGCGACGAGAGCAGGACGCGCCGCAGCGCGTTCCCGACGGTCGTGCCGAAGCCGGACTCCAGCGGCTCCGCGATGACGCGTGCGTAGTCGTCCTCCTGAGCCTCAATCGTCAATTCTGGGATAAGCAGGTCGGCAGCCAAGGAATCTTCTTTCCGCGTGGGTGCTTGATTCGATACGTGTGGTTGTGATGGCCGCCGGGGCGGCCGGAGATTGTCTACGGGTTGTCTATCGCGAGTAGTGCTCCACGACGGCGTTCGGGTTGAAGTGTGCTTCGTAATCACCGGGGCCCGGCTCAGCGAGCATCTTGCCCGTCAGGTCGTCGCTGTTGAGCTGCAACCATCCGGGGATGTCTCGCGAACCGATCTCCTCGGCGAGGATCTTCACGTACTCAGACCGCTTCCCCTTGTCGGAGAATCCGATCTCTGAGTCCACCTTGACGTGCGCGCTGGGGATGCTCAGCTTCTTGCCGTTCACGGCGATGTGCCCGTGCGTGACGAGCTGACGAGCCTGCGCCCGCGTGCTGCCGAATCCGAGCCGGTAGACGACGTTGTCGAGCCGCTCTTCGAGCAGCCGCATCATCTCCTCGCCGGTGACGCCGGAGCGTCGGGAGGCGCGTTCGTAGTACTTGCGGAACTGCTTCTCCATCAGGCCGTAGGCGAAGCGTACCTTCTGCTTCTCGATCAGCTGCTGGCCGCGGTCGGAGACCTTGCGACGTCGCAGCGGGCGCGGGCCGGGCGGGTTCTGACGCTTAAGGATCGCGCACTTCGCCTTCCCGCAGAGGGAGACGCCGTAGCGACGGCACTTGCGACATTTCGGGCCGGTGTAGCGAGCCATGAAGTCTCCCCTAGTTTCGTGGGCGGCGCCGCGCGCGGCAGCCGTTATGCGGTACGGGGGTGACATCTCGGAGCGAGAGGATGCGCAGGCCGCTGGACTGGAGGGCGCGGATCGCCGCCTCGCGGCCGGAGCCGGGGCCCTTGACCAGCACTTCAACTGATCGCATGCCGTTCTCCATCGCCTGAGCCGCGGCAGTCTCGGCGGCCAGCTGTGCGGCATACGGCGTGCTCTTGCGCGAGCCGGTGAAGCCGGCCGTGCCGCCGCTGCCCCACGCGACCACGTTCCCGTTGGGGTCCGTGAGCGTGATGATCGTGTTGTTGAACGTGGACTTCACGTACGCGCGCCCACGCGGAATCGACTTCCGCTCGCGCCGTCGTGCTCGTGTTCGACCCATAAGTACTCCGCAGCCCTTCTCAGTGCTTCCGCACCGCGGTCTTGCGGTTACCGGAGACGATGCGCTTGGCACCACGACGGGTGCGCGCGTTCGTCTTGGTACGCTGGCCGCGCACTGGGAGCCCACGTCGATGACGCGCGCCCCGATAGCAGTTGATCTCGATCAGTCGCTGGATGTTCTGGCGCACTTCACGGCGCAGGTCACCTTCGACCATGTGTTCAGATTCGACGACGGCGCGCAGCCGCGCGACCTCGTCGTCGGTCAGGTCGCGCACCTTGCGGTCCGCTTCGATGTTGGTCTGTGCCAGGATCGCCTTCGCGGTGTTCCGGCCGATGCCGTAGATGTAGGGCAGCGAGAACTGGACCTGCTTTTCGGTCGGGATATCAACGCCTGCAATTCGAGCCATCGGAGCCCCCTATCCCTGTCGCTGCTTGTGACGCGGAACGACGCAGACCACACGCACACGCCCATGGCGCCGGATGATCTGGCACTTATCGCAACGCTTCTTGACTGATGCCGACACTTTCATGGTGCCTGACTCCTTGGTACGCGCACCCGTTCCTAGCGGAACCGGTACGTAATCCTGCCTCGACTGAGGTCGTATGGGCTCAATTCCACCAGAACTCGGTCGCCGAGCAGGATGCGGATGTAGTGCTTCTGCATCTTCCCGGAGACGTGGGCGAGAACCTTGTGCTCGTTCGCCAGTTCAACCTCGAACTGGCGGCTCGGCATCGCGGTCTTCACGACGCCCTCAACCTCGATCACTTCCTTCTGTTTCTTCGGCTGTTGCTGCTTCTTCGCCACCGCGCCCCCCTCAGCGAGCCGTGCTGACGACGGGAGCTTCGATCTGGGTCAGTACCAGCGGCTCACCATCCGTGATTGCGATCGTCTCTTCAAAGTGCGCGGAGAGGCTGCCGTCGCGCATGCTCACCGTCCAGCGATCGTCACCCTCCGACGTGCGCGAGTGGCCGAGCGCGAACATTGGCTCGAGCGCCAGCACCATGCCCGGCTTGAGCAGCAGTCCCGTACCGCGCTTGCCCATGTTCAGGATGTGCGGCTCCTCGTGCATCTCGCGTCCGACGCCGTGGCCGCCGTACTCATCGATGATCCCGAACGCGCCAGCAGCGTTGCCGATCGCGAACGAGACATCGCCCAGCCGGGCGCCTGCCTTCGCGGCCTCGATGCCACGCTGGAGCGAGTCTTCAGTCGCACGCAATAGTTCTTCCGCCTCCGCAGAAATCGTCCCGACGCCTGCGGTAAACGCAGCATCGGATACCCAGCCCTGGTACGTCACGCCGAGGTCGACGCTCACGATGTCGCCATCTTCCAGTGCGCGGTTGCCGGGAATGCCGTGCACCAGTTCTTCGTTCACGGAAAAGCAGATCGCCCCCGGATACGGAGGCTTGCCCGCCGGTGCGTAGTCGACAAATGTCGGCTCCGCGCCTCGGTCGGCGATTTCCCGCTTCGCCAGTTCGTCCAGCTCGCGCCCGGTGATGCCGGGTCGCACCGCTTCGCGCAGGATCTGGCGGACCTCGGCATTGAGCCGGCCCGCCTCCTGCAGCGCAGCAACTTCAGTGCCGGATTTAATGACGATCGACATATATATTACGCCTTCTGCGAGCCGGAAGGCACTTCAGCGAGGGCCTCGAGCAGGCGGTCTGTCACCTGCGAGGGCTCCCCGGTGCCATCGATGCGCGCCAGCTTCGCGGCAGCCTCATAATACGTCGCCAACGCGTCAGTCGACTCGCGGTTCACGTCGAGCCGCTGTTTCACCGTCGCTGGCTGATCGTCCTCGCGCTGCGTCAGTGCGGAGCCACAGTCATCGCAACTGCCCGACTGCTTGGGCGGGGAGTAGAGCTCATGGAAGATCGAGCCGCAGTTCGGGCACGTCCAGCGCCCGGTGAGGCGCGCCATCAGGTCCGCCTCCGGCACCTCGATGTACATCACACGGTCGATCGCCTCGTCGCGACCGGCGAGGGCGGCGTCGAGTGCCTCGGCCTGCGCGATCGTGCGCGGGAAGCCATCGAGCATGAAACCTGCGGTGGCGTCCGGCTTCTCGATGCGTTCGAGCAGCATGCCGATCGTGACCGCGTCCGGCACCAATTCGCCGCGTGACATGAAACCATCGGCCTGCTTGCCGAGATCGGTGCCGTCGGCGGCGGCTTCGCGGAACATGTCGCCCGTTGAGATGTGCAGCAGTCCGTTACGCTCGGCGATCACCAGCGCCTGTGTGCCCTTACCGGCACCGGGGAGCCCCAACAGAATCAATTTCATCAGGAGATAAATCCTTCGTAGTTGCGCATCATCATCTGCGCCTCAAGTTGTCGCATCGTGTCGATCACCACGCCGACGACGATCAGCAGACCGGTGGCGCTGATCTGCAGCGCCTGCACACCCGTCAGACCGGTCGCGAGGAACGGCAGCACAGCGACGAAGCCGAGGAAGAATGCGCCACCCCAGGTAATCCGGATCAGCACACGCATGATGTATTCCTGCGTCGGTCGACCGGGCCGGATACCGGGGATGAAGCCTCCCTGCCGCTGCAGGTTTTCGGCGAGGTTCTGCTGCTGGAAGACGACCATCGTGTAAAAGAAGGCGAACGCCACGACCATCACGAAGACGAGCGCCCAGTAGAGCACGCCAGTCGGCGAGAGCGCCGTCTGGAAGAACTCCGCAATGCTGACGACCCAGCCGACATCTGCCGTGGTTGCGACGAACTGTGCCGCGACCGGCGGGAAGATCATGATCGAGAAGGCGAAGATCAGCGGAATCATGCCGGCGCTGTTGACGCGCAGCGGGACGTGCGACTGCCCCTGCTGACGATACATGCGCCCACCCCGGATGCTCGAACGTGCGTACTGCACCGGAATCCGTCGCTGCGCCTCCTGGAAGTAGACGATCAGCGCGACGACCGCGAGCGCGATCGCAGTTAGCAGCAGCATGCTACCGAGCGCCGTACCACCACTGGTGAGCAGTCCGCGTCCGATCAGAGCGGGCATCCCGGCGACGATGCCACCGAAGATGATCAGCGAGACGCCGTTTCCGACGCCGCTCTCCGTAATCAGCTCACCGAGCCAAACGAGGAACATCGTCCCGGCGACCATCGTGAAGAGCGTCGCGATCGTCGGCAGCGCGGCATCGCCGCTGAAGCCGATGCCGGAGATACCGCCGAAGGACTGGATCAGCAGCAGCTGTGCGTAGCCCTGGACTGCAGCCAGCGGCACCGTCATCCAGTGCTGATAGAGCTGGATGCGCTGGCGGCCGGACTCGCCCTCCTGAGACAGCGCCTGCAGGCGCGGGATCAGCGGCGTGGCGAGCTGCATCACGATCGTGGCGGTGATGTACGGGTAGACGCCGAGCGCCGCCACCGACATGTTCTGCAACGCACCGCCCGAGAAGATGTTCAGAAAGCCGAGGATCGCGTTGTCGTCGAAGGTACTCTGGAGCGCCTCGCGCTCGACGCCCGGAACCGGGACGTGTGCGACAAAGCGGAAGACGAGCAGCATCGCGATCGTGAAGAGGATCTTGCGGCGCACGTCCGGCTGAGAGAACGCGTCGATCCCCGCCTGAAGCAGGCGAGGGCGCGTAGACTGCGGCGCGGACTGTGCCATCAGCTATTCGTCTCCGTCGTCACTGTCAGCGGAATCGTCGTCTTCGGCGGCGGCAGCAGCGGCAGCGGCAGCCTCGGCGTCGATGGCAGGCGCGGCAGCAGCAGTGGCGGCACGACGACGGTGGATGCGGTTGCGAATCTTCTTCACGGCGGGCGAGAGCTCCTCGAAGCTACCGCCGGCAGCGGTGATCGCTGCCTTCGCGGTCGCTGAGAGGCGCGGCGCCGTCACGGTCAGCGCGTGGCTCAGTTCGCCGGTTCCGAGCACCTTGAACGGCGTCTCGGCGTCGTCGATCAGTCGCTGCGCGGCAAGCACGGCACCATCGACGGTTGCGCCGGCGGGGAAACGCTCCGCGAGTTGGCTGAGGTTCACGGCCTGGTACTCGACACGGAAGGGGTTGCGGAAGCCGTTCTTGTGCCGGATGCGACGGACGAGCGGCATCTGACCACCCTCGAAGCCGGGGCGGATCTTGCTGCGCTTCTTCTGGCCCTTCACGCCGCGACCGGCGTTGCGACCCTGCCCGGAGCCGACGCCGCGACCGAGGCGCTTACGCGCGTGGGTCGCACCCTTCGACTGCTTGAGCGTGTGCTGGTCCATCAGTCCTGTTCCTCAATCGTCACCAGGTGGCGAACCTTGTCGGCCATGCCCCTGATGCTCGGTGTGTCGTCGTGTTCGACGGTGTGGTGGAGCCGCTTCAGGCCGAGCGCCCGGATCGTCAGCTTCTGATCCTTCGCGTATCCGATCGCGGACTTCTTCCAGGTGATCAGTAGCTTCGCCATGCTCGCCCTCTGCCTACGACGTGGACGCGGCAGCAGATTGCTGCGCGGCCTGATCGCGCAGCGCCAGGCGCTTCGCAACTACTTCAGCGGGGGGTCGCAGCGCCTCAAGCGCATTGACGGTCGCCCGCACGACGTTGATCGGCGTGTTCGAGCCGAGCGACTTGGTGAGCACATCGCGTACCCCGGCCGCTTCCATCACCGCGCGCACGGCGCCACCGGCGATGATGCCCGTCCCGGGCGAGGCCGGGCGCATCACGATCTTGGAAGACTTGAACTGCGCCAGCGTTTCGTGCACCAGCGTGCCTTCACGCATCGGCACGGTGATCATCGCGCGTCGGGCGATCACGCCGCCCTTGCGAATGGCCTCCGGCACCTCGTTCGCCCGGCCCATGCCGTAGCCAACCTTGCCCGCGCCATCGCCAACGACGACGACGGCAGTGAAGGAGAACCGCCGTCCACCCTTCACGACCTTCGCCACGCGGTTGATGAAAACAACCTTCTCAATGAACTCCGGACCGTCATCCTCTTCGCCACGACGTCGGTCGCGGCGACGCGGGCGGTCGCGGCTTCCCTGATTCGTCATTAGAACTCCAGCCCTTCTTCACGGGCGGCTTCTGCGAGCGCCTTCACGCGTCCGGCGAACATGAACCCGCCGCGGTCGAAGACCACGGCCTTGTGCCCACCATCGGCTGCGCGCTTCGCGACGAGCGTGCCGACGCGCGCCGCGATCGCTGTCTTTGAATCCGCGCCTGAGTCGCGGAGATCGGTTTCCATGTCGGAGGCCGCGACCAGGGTCTGGCCGGCTGCGTCGTCGATCAGCTGTGCGTAGATGTGACGCGCGGAGCGGAAGATCGCGAGCCGGGGGCGCGTAGCAGTGCCCTGCACCTTCTTGCGAAGGCGCTTGTGACGTCGCAGTCGTGCGGCACGTCGTGTGTGTGTCCCGGCCATGATTCGGTCCGCCCCTATCCGGTCGCGCCGATGCGCGCCTTGCCGGCCTTCCGCCGGACGACTTCATCCTGGTAACGAATGCCCTTGCCCTTGTAGGGCTCCGGCGGCCGCACGCGACGGATCAGTGCCGCCTGCTGCCCAACAACCTGCTTGTCGATGCCGGTGACATGCACCAGCGTGGGCGACTCCACCTCGAAGGTGGCGCCATCGAGCGGTGGGAGCTCGACCGCGTGCGAAAAGCCGACGTTCAGGAGCAGCGACTGGCCCTGCATCTGCGCGCGGTAGCCGGTGCCGACGATCTCAAGCGTCTTCTTGAAGCCGTCCGTCACGCCAACAACCATGTTGTTCACCAGCGCGCGCGTCAGCCCGTGCAGCGCGCGGTGCTTCGGCGCGTCGGACTTGCGGGTGACGACCACGCTGTCGCCATCGACCGTGACGCTGACGTCCGGGTGGATGTCCTGAATCAGTTGCCCGCCCGGGCCCTTCACGGTGCAGACGGCGCCGCCCTCATCGGACGCGCCGATCGTGACATTTACGCCACCCGGAATCGGGATCGGGAGCTTGCCTACACGCGACATCAGTTCGTCCTCGCTACCACACGTACCCGAGAACCTCGCCGCCAACCTTCTGGCGCCAGGCATCTCGTCCAGACATCACGCCTTTCGACGTGCTCATGATCGCTACCCCGAGTCCGCCGTAGACGCGCGGGATCTCTCCCTTGCCGACGTAGACGCGCAGCCCCGGGCGCGAGACCCGTCGGATGCCGCCGAGCACGGCACGCTGGTCGCCGTCGTACATGATGTCGAGGTTGATGTAGTCACGGGCGCCATCGGCCTCTTCCGAGAAGCTACGGATGAAGCCCTCCGACTGGAGGACCTCCGCGACGGCGCGCTTGAGGTTGGAAGCAGGCACCCGCACGCTGTCGTGCCGCGACGACGCCGCGTTCCGCAGTCGAGTGAACATGTCTGCCATGGGGTCGGTCATCGTCATCGCAGCCGCCTCGTGCTTTCGGTGTGGGGTGTGGGGTCGATTACCATGACGACTTCTTCACTCCCGGGAGCTGTCCCTCGCTGGCGAGCCGGCGGAAGCAGATGCGGCACATGCCGAAGTGGCGCATGAATGCGCGCGCCCGCCCGCAGGGGCGGTCGGCCCACACCACCGGGCAACGGTTCACCTTGCGTGAGGAGAACTTCGCGTCCCGGTTTGCCTTCGCAATGAGCGATTTTCGCGCCATGCCGTTTCCCTCTACTGCCTGCGGACAAACGGCATGCCGAGTAGCTCAAGCAGCCGCTTCCCCTCTTCGTCGTTGCGGGCGGTGGTGACGATGTTCACCTGCATCCCGCGCACGCGGTCGATGTTGTCGTAGCTGACTTCCGGGAAGATCAGTTGCTCTGTGAGGCCCAGCGAGTAGTTGCCGCGGCCATCGAATGAGCTGTCCGAGACGCCTCGGAAGTCGCGAACGCGCGGCAACGAGGCGTTGACCAGCCGGTCGTAGAACTCCCACATGCGGTCGCCACGCAGGGTGAGCGCCACGCCGATCGGGTTGCCCTCGCGCAGCTTGAAGTTGGAGATGGCGCGCTTGGCACGGGTCACGACGGGACGCTGCCCCGTGATCGCCGAGAGGTCGGAGACCGCGGACTCGATCGCGCGACCCTCCGTCAGCGCCTCGCCGAGACCGATGTTGATACCGATCTTGTCGAGCGTCGGGACTTCCATCGGGTTGGCGTAGCCGAACTCGGTCTTCAGCGTCGCTGAGACTTCGTCGAAGAACTGCTTCTTCATCCGTGGCATCGCGGAGGTGTCAGTAGTCATCAGTCGACCGCCTCATCACAGCTCTTGCAGAACCGCACCTTGCGGCCATCCTCAAGCAGCCTGAATCCCACGCGCACTGCAGCGTCGCAGGAGCGGCAAACGAGCCGCACGTTCGAGACGTGCAGCGGGGCTTCGATCTCGAGGATCTCGGACGCCTCGGTCGCACTGCGCTGCCGCTGGTGCTTCTTCACGATGTTCACGCCGGTGACGATCACGCGCTCTTTGTCCGTGATCATGCGCCGCACTTCACCGCGCGCACCGCGATCCTTACCGCTCATCACTTCCACCGTGTCGGCGCGCCGAATCTTCGCTGCCATCACAGCACCTCCGGGGCGAGCGAGATGATGCGCATGAAGCGGCGGTCGCGCAGTTCGCGCGCGACGGGCCCAAAGATGCGTGTCCCTCGCGGGTTGCCATCGTCGTCCTCGAGCAGCACGGCCGCGTTCTCGTCGAAGCGGATCGAGGAGCCATCGGGGCGCTGGAACGGCTGCGCCGTGCGCACGATCACGCAGCGCACAACCTCGCCCTTGCGGACGGCGCTATTCGGCTGCGCGTCCTTGACGGTGGCGACGATGGTGTCGCCCACGCGCGCGTAACGGCGGCGCGTGCCACCGAGGACGCGGATGCAGAGCACCTCGCGCGCGCCGGAGTTATCGGCGACCTTGAGCCGGGATTCTTGCTGGATCATGTGCTAACCGGCCTGCTCATCATCGTCGTCGCTTGTCTCTGTCTTAGCTTCAGTCTCAGATTCGATCGCAGCATCGTCGGTCGCAGCATCATCGACGGCTTCCGGCGCGGCCTCGTCGGTCGCAGCACTATCGGCTGCATCACCGTCATTCGTGCTCTCTGCAGTGTCGCTCTCGGCGGCCTCCTCGGCGGCGGCGCGAGCGGCGCTGCGCTGCACGTCGGAGACGAGATCGACGTCGATCGATTCGGGCGCGACATCGGCGACTTCGCGCTCGGTCATCACCTCGACGAGACGCCACCGCTTGGTGCGGCTCATCGGGCGGCTCTCTTCGATGCGCACGAGGTCGCCATTGGTCGCGACGTTCTCTTCATCGTGCACGTGGTACCGCTTCGTGCGTCGAATCACCTTGCGGTAGATGCGATGCCGCGAGGCGCGCTCAACCCGCACGATGATCGTCTTTTCACCGTGGTCTGAGACCACCATGCCGACGCGTTGCTTGCGATTGACCGCTACCGGTTCGGTCGTCATTCGCTATCTCCGTCTGCTTCGTCTTCTTCGTTGCCGTCATCGGCTGCTGCTTCATCGGCTGCCGCGGACTCGTCGGCTGCCGCAGGCTCGTCGGTCTGATCTGCCGATACCAGCGCGTCGGCTTCGGCGAGAATGTCGCGCTCCGTCAGCAGCGTGCGAATGCGCGCGATGCGCCTGCGCGTCTTGGCGATCTGGGAGTTGTCGGCGAGTTGCTGCGTCGCTGCCTGGAAACGCAGGTTGAAGAGCGATTGGTGCGCGTCGTGCATCTCAGTCGCCAGGGCGTCGTCATCCATCGCGCGCAGTTCGACGGTCTCAGCGGCAGAAGCCATTAGAATCGCTCCTCTCGCGTCACGATCTTCGTCTTCACCGAGAGCTTGTGGCTGGCACGTCGCAGCGCCTCGCGCGCGGCATCTTCCGGCACGCCGGCGATCTCGAACATCATGCGGCCACGTCGGACGACGGCGACCCAGCGGTCAACCGCGCCCTTGCCTTTGCCCATGCGGGTCTCGACGGGCTTGGATGAGACAGGCTTGTCCGGAAAGACCCGGATCCAGACCTTCCCACCACGCTTCAGCGAACCGGTGATCGCGCGTCGCGCGGACTCGATCTGCTTCGATTCGACCCAGCCGTTGGTCTGCGACTGTAGGCCGTACTCGCCGAACGCGACGGTATTGCCGCGATGCGCGGCACCACGGCGCTTGCCGCGGAACTGCTTCCGGTACTTGGTTCGTCGCGGTAGCAGCATGGCGCTAAGACTCCGTGATCTCGGCGGCCGCGAGGGCGAATGGCGTCTCGTCAGCGGCGATGTCGCCGCGGTAGATCCAGCACTTCACGCCGATCACGCCGAAGGTCGTCTTCGCCTCGGCCAGCCCGTAGTCGATGTCCGCGCGGATCGTGTGTAGCGGCACGCGGCCCTGCATCTCGTGCTCCGCTCGCGACATCTCGGTGCCGCCAAGGCGACCGCCGACGCGTACGCGGCAGCCGAGGGCACCGCGCTGCATCGTGCGCTGCACGCCCTGCTTCATCGCACGTCGGAAGGCGACGCGGCGCTCAAGCTGGTCGGCGACGGAGCGCGCAACCAAGTAGGCGTCCAGCTCGGGGACGGCGATCTCTTCAATGTTCAGTCGCACGCGCTTGTCCGGCGCGGCGGCCTGCAGAATCGCGCGCAGCCGGTCGGCGTTCGCGCCGCCTCGGCCGATCACGATGCCGGGCTTGGCCGTCTTCACGGTCAGCGTGAGCTGGTTCGCGTTGCGGTCGATCAAGACTTGCGAGATGCCGGCGTCCGCCAGCTCGTCCATCACAAGGTGCCGCATGCGCAGGTCCTCGTGCAGCAACTCGGTGTAGTCGCGCTCGCTGAACCACTTGGACTGCCAGTCGCGCGTGATGCCGACGCGGAATCCGTAGGGATGTACTTTTCTGCCCATTAGAACCCCTCGTCACCTTCGACAATGATCTCGATGTGGCTGTATCGCTTCAGCAGCGGGCTGACCCGGCCACGCGAACGCGCGCGAAACCGCTTCAGCATGCGGGCATCGCCGGCCGTGGCCGACTTGATGACCAGCCGGTCCGGGTTCAGCTCGTAGTTGTTCTCAGCGTTCGCAACGGCCGATTTCACGGTACCGGCGACGATGCGTGCCGCGCGCTGCGGCATGAACTCAAGCCGCGCCAGGGCCTCCCCTACGGGCAGGCCACGAACCATGGCCAGCACCAACCTCACCTTGCGCGGTGAGATCGGCTGATTGGCGGCGCGTGCTCGTACTTCCATCTAGACGGTCCTTGAGGTGCTCTCACTGCGCCCGCGGTGACCGCGGAACGTGCGGGTGAATGCAAATTCGCCGAGCTTGTGGCCGACCATGTTCTCGGTGCAGAAGACTGGAATATGTCGTCGACCGTCGTGAACGCCGATCGTGAGACCGACCATCTCCGGCATGATCGTGGACGAGCGTGACCACGTGCGGATCACTTCCTTGCGGCCAGACGCCTGCACGGCCTCGACCTGGCGCATGAGCTTCTCGCTGACATGCGGCCCCTTCTTCGTTGAACGAGACATGGGCTACCTCCGCCCGCGTCCGCGACGGCGGACGATGAACTTCGAAGTGCGCTTGTTGCGACGCGTTCGGTAGCCGAGCGCGGGCTTCCCCCACGGGGTCTTTGGTCCGGGCATACCGATCGGGGCCTTGCCCTCGCCACCGCCGTGCGGGTGGTCGTTCGGGTTCATCGCTGAACCGCGCACCTGCGGGCGGCGGCGGCGATGACGCTTGCGCCCCGCCTTTCCGAGCTTTACCTGCTGGTGCTCCGGGTTGCCAACGGTGCCGATCGTCGCCTTGCAGCGCTCCAGCACCTGCCGCATCTCGCCGGACGGCATGCGCAGCAGCACGTAGCCGCTGTCCTTCGCCATCACCTGGATGCCTGAGCCGGCGGAGCGGCCGAGCTGGCCGCCACGTCCCGGCTGCAATTCGACGTTGTGGACGAGCGTACCGGTGGGAATCTCCGAGAGCGGGAGCGTGTTGCCCAGCTCGATCGGTGCATCCGACGCGGCGACGATGCGGTCGTCGACGGCGAGGCCGTCGGGCGCAACGATGTACCGCTTTTCACCGTCGGCGTAGAAGATCAGCGCGATGCGGGCGCTACGACCGGGGTCGTACTCGATCGCTGCAACGCGACCCGGCACGCCCTCCTTGTCGCGCTTGAAGTCGATCAGGCGGACACGTCGCTTATTGCCACCGCCACGATGGCGGATGGAGATGCGTCCGGAGTTGCCGCGGCCGGCACGCTTCTTCTTGGTGACGGTGAGCCGCTTCTCGGGCTTCTTCTTGGTGATCTCCTCGAAGGTGAACCCGCTGGCGTTGCGACGCCCCGGCGATGTTGGCTTGAAGTTGCGGATTGGCATTGTTAGACCGCCCCGAAGAATTCGATGGTTTCGCCAGCAGCGAGCGTGACGATGGCCTTCTTCCAGTCGTGTGGGTTCGAGGCCTTCTGCCGTCCGAAGCTGCGCACCTTGCCGCGCACGACCGCGGTGTTCACGGACTTCACCTCGACGTCGAAGGCAAGCTGAACCGCTTCCTTGATCTGCGGCTTGTTGGCGTGCATCGCGACCTCAAAGACGTATTTGCCCTGCGCGGCGAGCATGGTGCTCTTCTCCGTGACGATCGGACGTCGCAGAACCTCGTAGGCGTGGAGTGCCTTCGGCATGTGCGCCTACCCCTCTACCGCTGCTGGCTGCTGTCGCGGGCGGCCGCTCACGCGGTCGCCACCCCAGAGCTCTTCGATGCGCCGCACTGCGTCGATGGTCAGCACCAACGAGTGGTGCGCGAGCATGTCGGCGACGTTCAGCGTGTCCGCGGGCGTCACCTTGGCGCCGGGCACATTGCGAGCGGAGAGCAGCACGTTGCGGTCGGAAGTCGCAGTGATGATCAGCGCGGAACGCTCGATGCCAATGCCAGCGAGCAGTGCGGAGGCGGCCTTCGTCGATGGCTCATCGAGCCCGAGGTCGTCAACGACCTTGAGGCGATCTCCAGCAGCGCGCGAGGCGAGCACGGAACGGATGGCAAGCCGTCGCATGCGCTTCGGCAGCTTCTTCACGTAGGAGCGCGGCGAGGGACCGAAGGCGACGCCACCACCACGGCGGATCGGCGAGCGGTTGGTGCCCATGCGCGCCATGCCGAGGCCCTTCTGGCGTCGGATCTTGCGGGTTGAGCCGCGCACCTGAGAGCGCGTCTTGGTCCCGGCCGTACCGGCACGGCGTGCCGCGAGCTGGGCGACCAGCGTCTGGTGCACGACGGCGTCGTTCGGCTCGATGCCGAACACTGCGTCATCGACGTCGATGGCGGTCTGGGCTTTGCCCGCTGCGTCGGTTACGTCGAGCTTCATTCGGACTTCTCTTCTTCGTCGGCGGCGTCATCGTCGGCTTCGTCGGAATCCGCGTCAGTGTCATCGTCAGCAGGCGCGTCGGTCGCTTCCGCGGCTTCCGCGGTCGAGTCATCGGTTGGAGCCGCGTCGTCTGTGGCGTCGTCAGTGGCTTCCTCGGCAGGTGCGTCGTCGACTGTGTCTTCGGCGGTCGCTTCGCCATCGACTGCGGCGTCAGTCGCCTCGTCGGCGATGGCCTCTGCCTCGTCGGCGGCGATCAGTTCGTCGTAGCCCTCGGGCGGCGCGAACGCGGCTGGCGGCTCGAAGTCGGCGAGCGCTGGACGCGACGCCATGTTCACCTGGACGAGGCCACCGTTCGGACCGGGCACGGAGCCCTGGATCATCAGCAAGTTGCGGGTGGGGTCGATCAGCACGACAAGCAGGTTGCGGACGGTCTTGCGCCGGGCACCCATGTGCCCCGCCATCTTCTGGCCTTTCCACGTCTTGCCGGGGTACGTACCTGCGCCGACCGAGCCGGGGCTGCGAGGCTTCTTCCCGCCGTGAGTGGCCGGGGCACCGCGGAAGTTCCAGCGACGCATGCCGCCGGCGAATCCTCGCCCCTTCGACGTGGCAGTAACATCGACGAACTCTCCGGGCGTGAACGCGTCGACGCGGATCTCCTGCCCGAGCGTGAACTCGGTGCCATCCGTCTCGACTTCGCGCAGCATCGTCAGCGTCTGATCGATGCCCGCCTGCTGCAGGTGGCCGCGCTCCGGGCGGGTCATCCGCTTACGGTCGCCGCTGAAGCCCACCTGAATCGCGGAATAGCCGTCGCGATCGGTGGAGCGAATCTGGGTCACGAGGTTCGGACCAAGCTCAACGGCCGTCACGGGGCGCACGCGGCCGTTGCCGTCGTAGAGGCGCATCATGCCTACCTTGCGTCCGAGCATGCCGACGGTCATGGTCGTCTCCGCCTTACAGCTTGATTTCGATGTCGACGCCGGACGGCAGTTGTAGCCGCATCAGCGTGTCCACAGTTCGGGATGTCGGCTCCAGGATGTCGATCAGTCGCTTGTGCGTACGCGACTCAAAGTGCTCCTGGGAGTCCTTGTGCTTGAACGGCGACCGGATCACGGTGTACTTCCGAATCCGTGTCGGCAGCGGCACGGGGCCTGCGACGACCGCGCCGGTACGCTCCGCGGCCTCGACGATCTGCTGCGCAGAGCGATCGAGCACGCGGTGGTCGTATGCCTTGAGGCGGATGCGTATGTTCTGTTGTGGCATCTGTCCCGGTTCCGCCTGTTCCTGTCTGCCCTGGTCTCAGCTAGTCGGTGTGGTTGTTGTTACTCAGTGATAGAGGTGACGACGCCAGCGCCGACGGTGCGGCCACCCTCGCGGATTGCGAAGCGCAGCCCCTCTTCCACCGCAACCGGTGTGATCAGCTCGATGTCGAGG